>Ga0207771_100030_pt1 | contig 119264 bp, 119 predicted proteins | sample A23M2SouthBayCA_2_FD_187731 | JGI IMG/M metagenome (GOLD analysis project Ga0207771, IMG submission 187731) | Aerobic enrichment media microbial communities from Eden Landing Ponds, California, USA - A23 M2 (2) (SPAdes) | ecosystem: Environmental > Aquatic > Marine > Unclassified | place... | reverse complement strand
CTGTGATCGACCCCGACCTATGTTGCCGGTGATTCACTCGATACTGTCGAAATTCCCGGATTCGTCCCGGTCAGAACCGCCGAATCTGTGAATTCCCCAGCTTCGCCTCACAACCGCAGAAGTACAGGGCCTGTGCGACGAATATCTTCCTTGGCGGACTGAAAGGGCGAGGGTCGGTGGCGGCGAGCGTAGCGAGTGGAGTCGCCTGAGCGGGCCCTATTCGAGCGAGTGCTGTGCGGTGCTGTTGTCCGAGCGAGAATATCCCGCTCAGCGACCGCCAGCGGCCCGAGGGCTTTCATCTCTCACTGATGAGTGCGGTGCTGTCGCAACACGATTTCCTTCCACAAAACAAGTACACGAAACGAGCTTCACAACCACTCCCTGCACATAGCGCTGACGAGCCAGAAATAGGGTTGCGAAGGATTCTATGACACGCTGATAATCACTATCAGTCGTCGCTGACCTCGGGCGACAGTCCGCCGTCGGAAGCAGTGATCCGCTGGACCCGTCGCGACGCCAGCACTGCGATCGCGATCTCCAGTCCACCAGCTGCGAGAAAGGCCGGCAGATACCCGTACAGTTCCGTCACGGTACCGCCGACGAGAAATCCGCTCAACATCCCGAGACTGCCGAACACGTTGAATCCGCCCATCGCCGCGCCACGCTCGGTCGCCGGGACGATGTCAGTGACGAGTGCCATGGTCGTCGGCGAAACCAGTGCCCCGCAGATGCCGACTAGTACCATCAGCGCTGCCGCGACAGCGTAGCCAGGAGCGAGTACGACGGCGATGATCGTCACCCCGTACAGTATCGAGCCGACGACGACCGGGAGGAATCGTCCGATCCGGTCCGAGAGCGAACCGACCGGATACTGGAACACCGCGAAGGGCACGAAGAACAACGCCAGCGTGAGACCCGCTGTCGCGGCGTCGATACCGAACGAGTCTCTGAAATAGGCGACACCCGTCAGCGCGAAAAACCCGGCTGTCAACCGGTCGATGTAGCCGAACGCGAACGGGACGAGCAAGGCTGGACGAGCACGGAGGCGGTCTGTGAGGGTGTCGACGGGGAGGCCACCCCCGGAACCCCGATCGGGAACCGTCGCGGCGAGGACTGCTGCACTTCCGAGGAGGACTGCCCCACCGTAGAGTGGTGCGAGTGGGTCGAGGGCCGTGAGTTGCCCGCCGACGACCGAACCGAGCGCCGCACCGAGTCCGATGGCCGTCCCGGCAGCACCCATATTCCGGCCGTGGCCACCCGAGAGGTCCATCAGCATCGTAATCGACAGCGAGAACGCACCGATCGTGAACGCACCGCCGACGACTCGCAACAGCAACACGACCCCGAACCCGAGACCCACACGAGGGGTGAACGCGACCGCCAGGTAACTCACAGCACCGCCCGTCGCACCCAGGACGACGAGCGGCCGACGAGACCCCAGGGAGTCGCTGAGTACGCCCCACAGGACCGCACAGACGACGAACGCGCCGAACTCGGCGACCAGAAACCACGTCCCGGCGAGAATGCTCTCACTGCCACCGAGCGTAGAGACCGTCTCGTCGAGGCCCGGGTAGAGAAATACCTGTGAGACGAGGACGCTCCAGACGACGAGTGCAAGTCGGGGTCGGTCGTTCATCTGTATCGATCGCCTCGAGGGTCGCCATTCGACCGACGGAGCAATTCACGGTCGTATCCCGGAGACTACCGACGACTCAGTGTCCTCTAGGGACCAGCACAGTTCTCGCCCGTGCACTGTGCAGTGCTGTGGCCAGCGGAGCTCCCGTCGACGACGAGTCGTTCTCCACAGGAGCTAATCGAGTAGTTAGTACGAAAAGTCTTCTCATCTCCAGTGCGTTGTACCCTCAGTGGCGATAATTCGGCGTTTCTCACCGTTTTCACCGGATTGTATCTCGCACGTGGATCAGAAATTACGGTCGGACCGGTACGTTCGCTAACCAAACCGTTAACTCGCAGAGTCCCCGAACCAGAATATGGAACTCTCTGCTGTGGACCTGTCCCCCGTTCCCGACGACGGCACCGCCAGTGAAGCGTACGCTAACACCATCGAGGCCGCCCAACAGGCGGAGCAACTCGGCTATTCCCGATTCTGGGTCGCCGAGCACCACGGTATGGCGGACTCCGTCGCGGGGACGACTCCCGAAGTCCTTCTCGGCCACCTCGCCGCCCGGACGAAATCGATTCGTCTGGGGTCGGGAGCGGTGTTGCTCAATCACTACAGCCCGTTCAAGGTTGCCGAACAGTTCGGCGTGCTCGACGCGCTCGCTCCGGGTCGTATCGACGCTGGGCTCGGACGAGCGAACGGGTCGCCCGCTGCCGATCGGGCCCTCGAAACGGACCGACGCGTTCGGAATCCCGACCAGGACCACACCGAGAAGATCGACGCTGTCGTGAGCCATCTCTACGACGACTATCCCGACGATCATCCCTACAGCGACCTGCAGATACCGCGTTCGGAGGACACCGTCCCCGTGCCGTGGGTGCTCGGGTCGAGTCCGTCCAGCGCGGCGATCGCGGCCGACCTCGGACTCCCGTACTGTTTCGCGGCGTTCATTCGACCGCAACTCGCTCTCCCCTCGTTCGAGACGTACCGCGAGCAGTTCCAGTCGTCGTCACTGGCCGGTGGCATCGACGAACCACAGGGCATGATCGCGGTGAACGCGGTCTGTGCAGCGACCGACGAGCAAGCCGCACGGCTACGAGCAGTTGCCGAGGCGACGTACAAGCGCATGGAACGCGGCGTCGTCGGTACGAGGCCGTCGGTCGAGGAGGCTATCGACGAACTCGGTGGCGTTCCCGAACCGACACCCGCAACTGTCGACGTCGACGAGTGGCCCCGTGCGGTCTCCGGGAGTCCCGAGACGCTCTCATCACTTCTCGAGCAGCTCACGGAACGTGTCGGGGTCGACGAAGTGATGATCCAGCACAGCCACGCAACCCACGACGACGCCCTCCGGTCACACGAACTCCTTGCCGAGGGAGTCGGACTCGCCTGAGCTCGCAGAGAGTGTATCACCTGAATTCGAACATCTGTTGTCGCAACTAGTGTGGTTCCTATAAACAAAAGGACACGACGAAATCACGTTGTTCACCGGAGCCGCCGTTACGTCTTGCCCGGGGAGGTGACCGAGTGACTGGTATCCGTACAAACGGACGCCGAGCGAACCGGGTCGCTCTCTGGTCCAGCATTTTCCGGGAGTGGTGTCCGCGTCGCCGCCGCAGGCTGCGTGAGGGCATCCGACCAAGAGATAGTGGTTCGAAACGCCTTACTTGGGTCCGGTCGCACTGGGTCATATGACAGACAGTGACTGGGGCACGTGGCTCCTGGACGACGTCGAGGACGCGGACCCCGACGGACTGGCGATCTGGTATCTGGGCTGTAACGGTTTCATCCTCAAGGCCGACGACGGGACGACGGTGTTCATCGACCCGTATCTCGGCACGGGGAGCCCGCCGCGGACGGTCCGGATGATCCCGGTGCCGTTCGACCCGGAGGACGTCGCGGAGGCAGACGCGATCTTCGGGAGTCACGAACACGTCGACCACGTCCACGGCCCGAGCCAGGGGCCGATCCTGGCGGGGACCGGCGCGGACTACTACACGAGCGACTCCGGTCACGACGTCATCGACGAGGAGGACTGGACCGGCGAGTACGACGTCGACGACGCCCAGCTCCACGAGATCGAGGAGGGCGACACGGTCGAACTCGGCGCGCTGACGGTCCACGTCGAACCCGCCAACGACCCGGACGCGATCCACCCCGTCTCGCTGGTGTTCGAACACGAAGCGGGCACGTTCTTCCACGGCGGCGACGCCCGTCCCGGCGAGTTCGAACCCGTCGGCGAGGCCTACGACATCGACCTGGGCGTGCTGGCCTTTGGCGCCGTCGGGAATCTCCGACATCCCGACGAGGGCGAGCGAGTCCGCACCCGGTGGTACAGCGACGAGAACATGATAATCGAGGCCGCCAACGAACTGCAACTCGACAGGCTCCTGCCGAGCCACTGGGACATGTGGAAGGGCATGACGACCGAGCCGACCGTCCTCCACAACCACGCGTCGACGTTCCCCCACCCCGAGACGCTCGAAATCGTCGAGATCGGCGACCGGGTCGACCTCTGAGCAGGGCGACTCCCGGCCGGGGACCGACACGCTCCTCGACTTCCGCGGGGTCACGACTCCCCCGGAACCGGGCCCGAGCCCCGCATATGTATCCGAACCAATAAGTAGGATTAAGTTGGTTGCTAAAAGACAGGGAACACATGAGTGGATCAGAGCAGTACGAGCGAGTGAGTGTGTCTTCGGACGGGGTGACGGTGGACAAACGGTTCGAGGAGGACGAGTTCCCGGTGCCGGCGATCGCCTTCGAGATCCGGTCGGAGCGTTCGGAGTCTGTCACAGTCACGATCGTCGACGAGGTGCCCGAGGACGTCGCCGTCGAGGACCTAGGGTTTCACCCGGAGTACGGCAGCGAGCACTGGACGATAGACGAGGAACGCATCACCTTCGAGCGGGAGATGGACGCCGACTCGGAGTACACGACGGTGTACGGGATCCGGGCGACGGGGACCGAGGACGTCGAGAAGTTCCTGACCCAGCCCGTGATCGAGAGCGTCGACCCGCCCCTCGAATCGGACGACGACGACGCCGTCGTCGACGAGGGGAGTACTGACGTCGTCAGGGACGTCATCTCGGGCGACAGCGACGGGGTCCCCGGACTCGACGAGGACGACAGCGAAGACGAAGACGTCGAAACTCTCGACCTGAAAGACCCCAACGACCCGAGCGACGACGGCCCCACTGGGACGGCGAGTGCCGAAAACGGAGAGGGCGACGCCGACGGTGAGGCCGAGACGGCCAGTGTCGAGTCGCTGGTCGGCGCGCTCGCGGCCGAACTGCGCAACGGGAACGTCGACGAGGACGACGTCAAACTCCTGCGCAAGGCCTTCGACCTCGTCGACGACGGGTCCGGCGGGAGCGTCGACGCCCGCATCCAGCGCCTCCAGACCGAGGTGGCGGATCTCCTCGCGTACACCGACGCTCTAGAGGAGTTCCTGGACGAGAACGGGACAGCCGAGCAGACGATCGAAGGCTTCCGCGAGGAGGTCGAGTCCCTCCAGAGCGAACTCCAGGAGGTCGGCGAACTCGCGCGCGGCCACGAGGAGGCGCTCGCGGACGTCCAGACCACCGTCGACGGCGTCGAGTCCACGGTCGACTCGCTGGAATCCGAACTCGACGGCGTGCTCGAGGAGGTCGAGACCGTCCGCTCGGAAGTCGAGGACGTCGAAGGGTCCGTCGAGTCTGTCGAAAACACCGTCGACGACGTCGAGGAATCGGTCGAAGCAGTCGAGACGAGCGTCGACGACGTCGAGGAATCGGTCGACACCGTCGAGTCCGACGTCGAGGACGTCGAATCGGAACTCGACTCGCTGGAGTCACAGGTCGGGGACATCAACGTCGAGGGCATCCAGGACGACGTCGAGGACATCGAATCGGAGATCGAGGACCTCAAAGAGTGGCGCGAACAGCTCTCGTCGGTCATCGGTGGCGGCGGGAACTGATTCCCGCGAGCAGAGCACCGTCCGGACCGCTGGGAGAGATCGGACGCGTTTTACCCCGGAGTCACGTCGTCCCGCCTGATGACGACCGTCAGCGTCGCAGTGCCGCGCAAGGGACGACCGCTGGAGGCAGTTCTCGACAGGTTAGCCGCCGAGACCGGCCGAGCGGAACTGGCCGACGACATCAGTTCGACGCTCCGCTACGAGAAGGCAGTCACGAAAGACCAGCAACAGCCCGACGGCGGCGTCTACGAACGACTGGCGTCCTACAGCGACCTCGAAACGCTCGACGAACCCGAGTACACGCTCGTCCGCGACGAACGCAACGGCATGCCCCGCCGCGTCGTCTTCGACAGCGTGACGGTCCCGCTGACCGACGAGGTGAACGTTCGACTCGTCGGCCGCGAGGAACCCTTCAGAGCGCTTCGCAAACACGAGGTCGCGCTCGGGTTCGACAGTGCCGACCTGGTTCTCGAAGAGGTCGTCCAGTTGCGCGAGGAGCCGCTGACGGACCTCGCTGGCGTCAACGAACGGATCGACCCCCGGGACACGGACGTGCGACTGGTCGCCGGCCTCGGCGACACCGTCTGGCACTCGCTGCTGGCGACGCGAGAGGCGACCGCCGACTGGGACGGCGAGATAGACCGCTCGTTCGTCCACCACTACGAGGGAGCGATCTGTATCTCACCGCGCTACGAACGCCTGGTCGAGGCGGTGCTCGGAACCGCCGCACTCGACGGGATCGAGTTCACGTATCCCGGCGACGTGGCCGAAGAGGAGGCGGCCATCGCCGAGACGGGCGTGGGTGTCTATCTCACCGTGACGGGATCGACCGCGCGTGACCACGGGCTCTCTGTCGGGGAGCGACTGTTCCCGAGCGAGACGGTCCTGCTCGAGAACCTGGCCGAGCGCACCGCGGCCGTCGAGACGGTTCGCTCGGCACTCGGGACCGACACCGACACGGAACTGCCGGCCCAGTGAACACTGGAGATCGGACTGCTGGCCCGGTAAACAGTTCAGGGACGGCGATTGCCCGGCAGGTGCGAAAAGTCAGGCGTCGCCGTCGTCGCCTTCGCCGGTCTCCTGGGTGGCGACGACTTTCAGCGGGACGTCACGCAGCGCGCCGCCGATGTCGCTTTTGGCGATACGCTCGGCGTGTTCCTGACTCTCGGCGTTGAAGACGTCGATTTCGAGTTCGAGTCCGACCAGCGCCGTGTCCGCGGCGACGTACGCCGAGTCGAACGGTTCGCCACAGGCCGGACAGTAGGTCGCACCGACGTCGACCTCGACGTAGTCCATGTCGTCGTCGTTGAGGCGCTTGCCCGCCTCGCTTATCGCCACTCCGATCGCGTCGTCGATGTCCGAGACGTCGCGAACGACCCACGCCGCTTCCATCACTACGAGGTAGTTCATACACCCACTCCACGCTTCTCTGTAATCCTGCTTTTGATTCGACGACGAGCGATGGAACCCCCGTCGACCGACGACGTTCACCCGGGGAGCGACCCCTGGCCACCGAATCGACGCGGGGCCACGCCACCGCACCTGGTCGGCCGAAGACTGTCGAACCGACGCCGTCAGACGCGCGCACGCCGTAATTTCCCCTGCCCGACTCTGCGCACGTCACCGAAATAATGGCCATAAGTTATGGCTACAACCCCACTCACCAAACGGCCAGTTACCCGTGATTCGCCGTTATACAGTTCGTTTTGGTATCCGATCCAACTCACGTTTAATCGCAAGACAGCGGAGGGGTGAACCCTCACATTCGATCAGACAGACCGGCGAGACGGTCGGTACTTTTATGTACTGGTACTGGATGGGAGAAGCTACACCGCAATGCGCACCAGAATGCAACGTGCAACCGTGTTCGTGCTGTACCAGTTGAGCCTGCTCGCCGGCATCGCCCTGCTGCCGGTCGCCCTGCTGATGCGGCGAGTCGGGGTTTCGCTGCCCGTTCACCGCGTCGTCGACAGACTCGAGACCGCCTACGAACACACCAAGACGCCCAGCGCCTGAACACCGACACCGTCTCCAGCGCCGTCAGAGCGTTCTCCGGTATCCACACCGCCGGAGTGGCGACGCTGTCCTGGAGACCCGGCAGCCACACCGGGTTGCCCTGTCGGGGCCTCCAGCGGGAGACCGCCCGGCACCGAAAGGGTGGATTTATCACCACAGGACCGATACCTACGGCGCATGCGTGACCCATTCGCCGGTTCGGATTTCTCACAGAACGCGGAGCGCCTCCGGGCGGGTCGACCCGCCCCGACCGAGCCCGAAGTCGGCGGGTTCCCAGACGAGTCGAGCGCCGACGACGAGGCCGTCAACAAGACGGGGACGACGACCATCGGTATCTCCACGACCGACGGCGTCGTCGTCGCGACGGACATGCGCGCCTCGCTCGGCGGGCGCTTCGTCTCCAACAAGACCGTCCAGAAGGTCGAACAGATCCACCCGACGGCCGCGCTGACGCTCGTCGGTTCCGTGGGTGGGGCCCAGTCGTTTATCCGGACGCTGCGCGCGGAGGTCAACCTCTACGAGGCCCGTCGCGGCGAGGACATGAGCATCGGTGCGCTCGCGACGCTGGCCGGTAACTTCGCCCGCGGCGGCCCGTTCTTCGCGATCAACCCCATCCTCGGCGGCGTCGACGACGAGGGTGGCCACGTCTACTCCATCGACCCCGCCGGCGGCGTCATGGAGGACGACTACACGATCACCGGCTCGGGGCTCACCGTCGCCTACGGTACCCTCGAAGACCGCTACGAGGACGACATGAGCGTCGACGAGGCACGCGATACTGCGGTCGCGGCGATCAAGGCCGCCGCAGAACGCGACACCGGCTCCGGCAACGGTGTCTACATCGCCGAGGTCACCGAGGAAGGCGTCGAGATCGAAGGCCACGAGAACTTCGAAGGCGTCTAGAGCGGGCGACCGGTCCCCCGACGCGGTGGCGCCGCGCGATTTCTCCGACTCCCGATGTCGAGAGCGACCGGTGTAACTATGAGTCACACCTCGCAACGGTGAGACATGGAGCTGTTCGGGACGGCCGGGATCCGCGGCGACGTACGGACGGCAGTGACGCCCGAGCTCGCGCTGGCAGTCGGGCGCGCGGCCGGCGCCGACGGTGGGGAGTTCGTCCTCGGCCGGGACGGGCGTACCACGGGCGCGGGGCTGGCCGACGCGATGGCCGCCGGACTCACGAGCGCTGGCGCCGACGTCGTCCGCGTCGGCCAGGTGCCCACACCAACTGTGGGATTCGCCTCCCGCGGTCGGCGCGGCATCGTTATCACCGCGAGTCACAACCCGCCGACCGACAACGGGATCAAACTCTTCGTCGACGGCCAGGAGTACGACGACGAGAGCGAGGCCCGCATCGAGACACGAGTCGACGACGACGCCGACCCGCTCGCCTGGGACGAGTGGGGCGCGACGACGGAGGCCGACCTCCTCCCCGACTACCGTGCGGCCGTCGTCGACTACGCGAGAGAGTACGGAGAACCCCTCGACGACCTCGAGATCGCCGTCGACTGTGGCAACGGGATGGCGAGTCTGGCGACCCCCCAGGTACTGCGTGAACTCGGTGGCGACGTCCGCGCGCTCAACGCCAACGTCGACGGGCACTTCCCCGGGCGTGAGAGCAAGCCCACCGCCGAGACACTCCGGGACCTGCGCGCGTTCGTCGCCGACGGCGACGCCGAACTGGGGATCGGTCACGACGGCGACGCCGACCGGATCGTCATCGTCGACGCCGACGGCGAAGTCGTCCACGAGGACACCGTCCTCGCCATCCTGGCCGAACACTACGTCCGTGCCTCCGAAGCGGGCGACCCGGTCGTGGTCACGACGCCCAACGCGTCGGGTCGTATCGACGAACGCGTCGAGGCCGCGGGCGGTCGCGTCGAGCGCGTCCGACTCGGTGCGCTCCACGTCGGCATCGCGACGGCCCGCGACGAGGGCACCGACGAGACGAGCGTCGCCTTCGCCGCCGAGCCATGGAAACACATCCACACTCGCTTTGGCGGCTGGATCGACGGCGTCGCGAGCGCGGCGGTCTTCGCTCGACTCGTCGCAGAGAGCGGCCTCGACGCGCTCCGTGCACCCGTCACCGAGCGACCCTACCGGAAGGGAGACGTTCGCTGTCCCGACGAGGCGAAGGCCGCGGCGATGGACCTACTCGGCGAACGACTGCCCGGGACGTTCCCCGACGCGACCGTCGAGACCGAACACGGCGTCAGGCTGAGTTTCTCGGACGGTAGCTGGGTGCTCGTGCGCCCGAGCGGTACCGAACCCTATCTGCGCGTCTACGTCGAGAGCGACGACGTCGACGCGGTGCTCGAGGCGGTGACTGACGTGGTCGACGAAGCCGTCGAAACCGCCCGATAGCCCGCCACACCTGGGCTGCGCTCGGACTGGGGCCGGATTGCAATCGGACCGGAACCCCCACTCTCGCCCGGGACTGTGCGCGTATCTGTCACAATTTTTTCGACGGCAGTTTTACACGAACGGCGGGCAGATCCGAACAGGATGGCGAATTTTCCTCCGGAGTTTTGCCCGTACTGTGGATCGGAACTCGAAGACGTGGACGAACCGACGGTGTACCGCTGTGGGGCCTGTGATGACTGGGTGTTTCACAACGCAGTGCTCGGGTGTGGTATCGTCGTCGTCGACGGCGACGAACTGCTACTCGTCGAGGACTTCCGGGGGCCTGGAACGTGGAAGATCCCCGAGGGCGTACCCGAGATCCCCGAGTCCCCGCGGGAAGGGGCTGCGAGAGAACTCGAAGAGGAGACGGGACTCGTCGTCGACCCGGACGACCTCGTCTACTGCTACGACGTCGGGAAGGAAGTCGCCGAAGAGATGTTCAGGATGCACGTCTGTTACGCGGTCGACCGGGCCGCGACGACCGGGACGGTCGAAGCCGGCGACGACGCGACCGACGCCAGGTTCTGGACGCCCGATGAGTTCAGAGCCTCCGAACACACCCTGCGAGACATGCCCAATCCCGAGGAAACCCGTTCGTGGAAGATGGGGTTAGACGTGTTGCGCGACCAGTCCAAGAAAGCGCTCCAGCGCGACTCGACGTACGCCGACACGTTCGCGCCACACGTACGGGAGTAAGCGAATCGAGGTGCACTCGAGGTCGGGTTCAGGGGTGCCTGACGTCGGATCTATGGGCGTTGGACGTACTCGTCGAGTGCGTCGGTCACGGCCGACAGATCCTCGACGTCCGTTCGGTCGAACGAGAGGTCCGCGTGATACCAGCGTGGTCGCGTGATCGTGAGCGCGTCGTCGGTCAGTTCGTACCCGTCGACCGTGTCCCAGTCGTGGACCTGCCGCTCGACGCGTATCCCACCGTCGGTGATGGCGATTTCCTTGCCGTCCGACCCGGTCAGCAGCGGCACCCAGACCGGGAGGAGAGCCGGGAACAGCCAGTAGATCGTCCCCGCATCGTCGGCGAACCCGAAAACGAAGGCACCGACGGCGAACGCGACGCCGAGGGTCAGGACGATACCTACAGCGACCTTCAACTGGCGGCGGTTCTCCGGTGGGTTGCGCGCCTCGAAGACGACCAGTTCGGTCAGGCCGTCGATACGCTCCTGTGTCTGCCAGTCGAACGCGACGACCACCGCGACGAGCCACGCGAGACTCGCCAGCGCGCCGAGGAACCACGGGGTCGCCACGAACCCCAGCGCCGTCTCCGCACGCTGGACGGTGACGACCAGCCACCCCAGCGGGAGCAGGAATCCGACGAGGATCCGCGGGAGCGCCAGCAACGCGCCCGGACTGTCGAGTCTGGCCGTCGCGGCGACACCACAGACCCCGCCCAGGAGACAGCCGGCCCCGAACAGCGGCCAGGTCGGCTCTCCCAGGAAAGTGGCGGCCGGGCCGACGACCAGCGCGGCGGCGACCACGAGCGAAATCCGGAGGGCAGTGCGTCGCATCGTCCGGGGAGTATCACGACAGCTGAAAAACAGTTGTGGTCCGCGTCGTGGCCTCGCTTAGCCCGACGTTATTTGTTCTGGCCGGCCGACTCCGGACCATGGACGACAGCGAGTTGCTCGAACGGGCGCGCGAGGCCCTCGACGCAGCGTACATCCCCTACTCCGAGTACGCGGTCGGCGCCGCGCTCGAAACCGCCGACGGGACAGTCTACACGGGTTGTAACATCGAGATCGCCAACTACAGCAACAGCCTCCACGCCGAGGAAGTCGCCCTCGGGAGCGCTGTCCGGGACGGTCACCGCGAGTTCGAGCGCGTCGCCGTCTCCTCGGCGAACCGGGACGGCGTCACGCCATGTGGGATGTGTCGCCAGTCCTTCGCCGAGTTCTGTACGGAAGAGTTCCGCGTCATCTGCGAGGGCGAGGCCGAGAGCGAAGACGAGGACGACACCGACACCGAACCCGTCGTCTACCGACTCGGGACCCTCCTGCCCGAGACGATCACCCGGGAGATGGTCGTCGATGAGTGACGACTCCGACGACGTGGGCGAGGGCGCCCACGACGCGAGCGACGACGACCTCGAAGACAGCGAGGACCCCAACGACGAGGAGCAGTACCACCTCGAAGTCGGGCCGGGCGACGTCGCCGAGAGCGTCCTCCTGCCGGGCAACCCCGAGCGCGTCGAGAAGATCACCGACGCCTGGGACGCCCACGACGACGTCGCCTACCACCGGGAGTACCGGACTGCTACGGGCACCTACGACGACACACCCATCTCGGTGACGTCGACGGGTATCGGGTCGCCGTCGGCCGCTATCGCCGTCGAGGAACTCGCCCGGGTTGGCGCCGACACGTTCCTCCGGGTGGGGTCGTGTGGCGCCGTCCGCGAGGAGGCGAGCGTCGGCGACCTGGTCATCACGACCGGCGCGGTCCGCCAGGAGGGGACGAGCAAGGAGTACGTCCGCGAGGACTATCCCGCGACCGCGGACGACCGTGTGGTGGGCGCGCTGGTCACCGCGGCCGAGCGACTGGGCTACGACTACCACGTCGGCGTCACCGCGAGCACCGACAGTTTCTACGCCGGGCAGGGTCGCCCCGGGTTCGAGGGATTCGAAGCCGCCGGGAGCGACGAACTCGTCGAGAACCTCCGGGAGGCCGGCGTGTTGAACTTCGAGATGGAGGCCGCCGCGGTGCTGACGCTCGCGAACCTCTACGGCTTGCGGGCCGGCGCCGTCTGTACCGTCTACGCCAACCGTGTCACCGGCGAGTTTCGGACCGAAGGCGAACGCAAGGCCGCAAAGACCGCCAGCGAGGCCGTCTCGATACTCGCCGAGATGGACGCGGCGGTCGAGGAGTCGGGTGCCGAGCGGTGGCATCCCGGACTCGGGTTGCCGGAGTGATACTGCCCTCGTCCCGGGAGGGTAGCCGTCCCTCTCAGGACCGCGCCGGGTTCGTCAGGTGATAGAGCGTCTCGACTTCCGCGTCGGGCTGGTCGTCGGCCGTGACCTCGGCCAGAACCTGCGCGAACTCTTCGTCGATGTCGTGGTCTGATTCCTCGAACGCCTCGTGAGCCGCCGCCAGATCCTCGGCCTCCATGTAGAAACTCACGTAGTCGCCGTCGGAACGGGATTCGAGGAACGCCGTCTCTGTGAGTGTCCCCTCGTCTCGCAGCGTCTGGACTGCTTCGTCCCGGCGGGACTGGACCTCCTCGGCCCACTCCCGAAGGCGCTCCTCGCCGCCCGATTCGAGTCGATACCAGACGAGTTGTGCTTCGGTCACGTCTCTGTTGTGCGCGTTCAGCGTCGTAAGACTACTGCCACGTTGTGAGGGGCCCACACGGACCCACCGCAACACCGCCCAGGCCCGGTACCACTCCAGTGTCCACACCTCAGTTCCGATACCACCCCAGTGTCCGCATCTCAGTTCCGGTACCACTCCAGCGTCCGTTCGATAGCGTCCCCGTGCGGGGTCGGGTCGGCGCCGAACGCCTCGGCGAACTTCGAGTGGTCGACGACGAACGGATCCTCGAACTGATACATGGTTTCGCGCAACTCACGGAGTTCGGACGAGACGGTCGAGACGACACGAAACATCCAGGAGGGCATCCGTCGGATCTTCGGGTCGGTGCCGGCCACCTCGAAGGCCCGTTCGACGAATTCGCGAGTCGTCAGCGTCTCCGCGCTCGGGACGTGCCAGACCTCCCCCACAGCCGCGTCCTCGATGCCCAGTCTCACGAGCGCACGGCCGAAATCTTCGATGTAGGTGTAGGTATGAAGCGCGTCCGGGTCACCGAGCACGTTCACTGTCTTTCCCTCCAGGACGCTCGGAAACACCCGTTCACCCATCATCGACTGGGTCACGCCGGGTCCGAAGAAGTCGCTCCCGCGGCCGATGGCCACCTCGACGCGGCCCTCCTCGTGGGCTTCCATCGCCGTCTCGGCCATCGCCGCCCGGGTCTGGCCCTTGCGCCCGGTCGCCTCGTAGGGCAGGTCTTCTGTCATCGCCCCGTCGACGGGGCCGTACATGTAGCAGTTGTCGCCGACCACGAGTCGCGCGCCAGCGTGTGCTGCCCCCTCGATGGCGTTGTCGAGCAGCGGCGGGAACAGTATCGGCCACTCGCCGTAGGGTGGATTGACACAGAAGTACACCACCGACGCCCCCTCGCAAGCCCGACGGGCCGCCTCGGTCTCGGAGAGGTCGGCCGCGACGACTTCGACCTCGTCGGGCAGATCGGCGTCACCGCTTCGATTGACCGCGCGGACAGACTCGTCTTGCTCTCGCAACGCGCGAACGACGCTGGCCCCCAGTGGTCCGGTCCCCAGTACGACGTGGTTCGGGTCGTCTCCCATACGACCACTCCAGTCAATCAGACAATAAGAATGGCGGTCAGGGGCGGGCTGGAGCGAACTTCGAGATACGGTGAAATTGCTCCTGACAGTCGTACGGCGTCATTGTAGCCGGCCGGACAAACGAATTTCCCGAAACGTCCGCGCGCGAAGCGCGCGGTTCACTTCGCGCGACGGAGCGAAGCGACAGAGCGCGAAGGTAGTTTTTCCCCAAGTTTTTGCGACGAGCGGGTCCCCACAGCGCGCTCGCAGAGCGCGCGAGGAGACCCCGAGGAGTAAAAAGTGGTCTCTACATATCCGACCAGGCGTCGATCGCCCGGCCGACGCCGTCGATGTCGGCGATCCAGCGGGCGGCGATACCCTTCTTGAGGAGTTTCGCGGGGAGCCCTCCGAACGTGGTGAGCGGGACGTACATGACGTCGTGGGCGACGGCTTCCTCGCCGACGGAGACGACGGTGCCCTTGTCCTTGTGAGTCCACTCGGTGAGTGGCTGGCCTCGGACCCGGCGGGCGACGTTCTCGCCGGCGACCTCGGCGGCCTGCCAGGCGGCCTGGGCGGTGGGCGGGGCGGGGTTGTCGCCGGACTGGTCGACCAGTGCACAGTCGCCCAGAGCGAAGACGCGCTCGTCGTCGGTCTCGAAGGTCCGCTCGGCGAACAGGCGGTGGCTGCGCTCGTCCTTGTCGATCGCGGCGTCGGCGACGCAGTCGCGGCCGGTGATACCGCCGGTCCAGATGAGGACGTCGTAGGGCATCTCGGTATCGTCGCCGACGTAGACGCGCTCGTCGTCGACCTCGCCGATGAACTCGCCGGTGTGGATCTCGACGTCGGCCTCTTCCAGGCGCTTGCGCAGCGCGCCCTGGAGTTGCGGGTCGTTGTTGGGGAAGACTCTGTCGAGGCCCTCGACGAGGTGGATGTCGATGGCAGCGTTGCGGTCGTCGCGGAACTCGGCGATCTCCCCGGCAGTCTGGATACCCGAGAGTCCGGCACCGCCGACGATGACCTGTGCGGGGTCGTCGCGCGTCGCTGCCGCGGCCGCCTCCGAGACGGCGCTGTGGATGCCGAGCGCATCGTCGAGACTCTTCAGGGTGTGGGCGTACTCTTCGAGGCCCTGGATACCGAAAAACGCAGTGCTAGAGCCGATTGCGACGAGGAGATAGTCGTAGTCGATATCCTCGCCGTCGTCGAGTTCGACCGTGCGTTCGTCGGTGTCGATGCCGACGACGTGTCCCTGGCGGAACCGCGTCGAAGGGGATTTGATGTCCTCGACGGGGATGGTGATCTTCTGCTGGACCGCTGGATTCCGGATGCAGCGGTGGGACTCGTGCAGTACGAGGTGGTAGTCGACGTCCGACACCCACGTCAGGTCGGCCGCCCCGTTCAGCCGGGATTCGAGACTCTGGATGGCACCGGCCCCGGCGTATCCGGACCCGAGCACGACGACGTTCTCGCTCATACTGGCGAGTCAGGTATGGGGTGATACAAACCCTGCGAATTCGGGACGATAACACCGCCACGTCGGCGGATCTGTCACGAACGTACAGGAGGGAAGACGGAGAGACTGTCGACCGAGACGCCCAGCCGACTGGGGTCCAGTAGGCACCCTCCCGGGGCAGACGAGCGCCATCCCGGACGAGTCGGCATTCGTTCCCTGGCGAATTACCACCAGTCCCCGGACGAGTCAGTGCGAGCGCGAGCGGGTCAGTGTTCGGGTTCGCCAGCGGGAGCGCGCATGTCGTCGATCGTCATGATGAGGACGTTGTTCGTGTCGTCTTTGCCCTCGAGTTCGCCGATGATCTGGAGTTTCGACAGCGGCGTCGGGCCGACGGTGATGGTGTCGCCCTCGTGGAAGTCGGCGATAGACCCCTGGAGCTGGATCTCGGCGCGACACTCCTCGGGGTGGTGGACGCTGGTGAGGTTGATCTCCTCGACGTTCGCACTCGGGACTGCCTCGCCGTTGTGTGCGAGTGGGACGTCGGCGGCCTGGTCCATATCCTGGATCTGGAGCGCGTCGTAGGCCGTCGCGGTCGGTTTGTAACCGCCTTTCGGGCCAGGGACTCCCTCGACGAGTTGCAGGGCTTTCAGGCTCTGCATCTGGTTGCGGATCGTCCCCGGGTTGCGGTCGACCTTGTCGGCGATGTCCTCGCCTTTGACCGCGCTCTCGGACTCGCGATAGAGATTCACGAGTTCCTGAAGTATGTTTTTCTGGCTGGGCGTCAATTCGATCGATGACATACGCGACCGTTCGAGATTCTGTTTCTTAAACCCGGCGGTGGTTCCGTCGGTCCCCGGCCCGGGTGAGCGTCCGATCGAACGTGCGTTCACGAACACTCGTGAGAGAGACGCGGCGTGTCGTCCCGGCCGAGAAATCGGGCGGTCAAGCGTTCACACCGGCGTGCAGTCGATCCGGTGTACCGAGGAGATCGGTGGCATTTATGTAAGACGGCAGTCGAGTCGTCGATATGGAAGACAAGCGCGTTCTCGTCACTGGTGGGGCAGGATTCATCGGGTCGAACCTCGCCAACCACCTCGCGACCGACAACGACGTCATCGCTCTGGACGACTGCTATCTCGGGACGCCCGAGAACCTCTCCGAGGAGGTGGAGTTCGTCGAGGCGTCGGTCCTGGACGACGACCTCCCGACGGACGTCGACGTCGTCTTTCACATCGCCGCTCTCTCCTCGTACGCGATGCACGAAGACGACCCCGCGCGGGGTGCCCGCGTCAACGTCGAGGGGTTCGTCAACACGGTCGACCAGGCCCGCCAGGACGGCTGTGACACGGTCGTCTACGCCTCTACGTCCTCTATCTACGGGAATCGGACGGACCCCTCACCGGAAGACATGCCCGTCGAGGTCAACACCGGCTACGAGGCCTCGAAACTCGCCCGCGAGCAGTACGGTGAGTACTTCCACAACCACTACGGTCTCTCGATGGCCGGGATGCGATTCTTCTCGGTCTACCAGGGGATGGAAGACGGCGCAGAGGGTCACAAGGGCGAGTACGCCAACCTCATCGCCCAGTTCGCCGACGACGTGGCGAACGGTCGCCGGCCGGAGATCTGGGGCGACGGCACCCAGACCCGTGATTTCACCCACGTCGACGACATCGTCCGCGGCCTCGAACTCGCCGCCGACCACGAACTGAACGGGATCTACAACCTCGGCACCGGCGAGCAGTACAGCCTCAACTCCCTCGTCGAGGCCATCAACGAGGAACTCGGGACCGACGTCGAACCCGTCTACGAGGACAACCCCATCCCCGATTCGGTCTACGTCCACGACACCATGGCCGACAGTACGAAGATGAACGCAGCGACGGGCTGGGAGCCCGAGATCGGTTTCGAGGAAGGGCTCGCGCGGGTCTGTTCGCAGTACGACTAGGCCTGCTCGGCCACCCGACTCGTCGACCCAGCCCAGCCGACCCTTCGGCCCGCACGATTTTGTCGGTCGGTGGCTAACCACGTGTATGGACAGACCGGTACGCGTCTTCGGCGTCCCGATGGACCTGGGCGCAGACAGGCGCGGCGTCGACATGGGCCCGTCGGCCATCCGCTATGGGGGCCTCGCCGACGCGGTCGAGGGTCTGGAACTCGACTGCGAGGACGGCGGTAACGTGGACGTTCCGGAACCGGAGCGCACGGACCCGGACGCCGGTCGCCCCGCCGAGGGCCGTGCGAAGTACCTCGCGGCCACCGAAGGCGTCTGTCGGGACCTCGCCGACGACGTCGCACGAGCGGTCTCCGACGGATATCTGCCCCTCGTCCTCGGCGGCGACCACTCCATCGCTATCGGCACCGTCGGGGGCGTCGCTCGTCACCGCGACCTGGGGGTCGTCTGGTTCGACGCCCACGGCGATTTCAACACGCCGACGACAACGCCCAGCGGGAACGTCCACGGGATGGCGCTGGCCGCGATCCTGGGGCGTGGCACGTTCGCGGACCGGGAGTGGGCAGACGCGGGTGTCGACCCCGAGAACGTCGCAATCGTCGGCGTGCGTGACCTGGACGACGAGGAGCGCGTCGCGGTACGCGAGAGCGACGTCACCGTCTTCACGATGACCGACGTCGACGAGCGCGGCCTCCCCGCAGTGACCCGCGACGCCGTCGAGGTCGCCACCGATGGTACCGAGGGACTGCACGTCAGTCTCGATCTGGACTTCCTCGACCCGAGCGAGGCGCCGGGTGTCGGGACACCAGTGCGGGGTGGCGTGTCCTATCGAGAGGGCCACACTGCGATGGAGATCGTCTCCCGCCAGGCCGGCGACGCCCTCGCGTCGGTCGAACTCGTCGAGGTGAATCCTATCCTCGACGAACACAACCGGACCGCCGAACTGGCCGTCGAACTCGCGGCGAGTACGCTGGGCAAGCGAATACTCTGACCCCAGTCACTCGTCGGCGAACTCGACACCGGTGATTTCGAACCGCGCGCCGCCAGCCTCCCCGTCGGTGACCCGGATCTCCCAGCCGTGGGCGTCGACGATCTCCGCGACGATAGCGAGACCGAAGCCCGTTCCGTCCTCTGTCGTCGTGTAACTCCGTTCGAACACCTGCTCGCGGGCTGACTCCGGGATGCCGGGGCCGTCGTCTTCGACGAAGAATCCGCCGTCGAGGTCTCCGACGGTAATAGTTACGCCTTCCCCAGCAGAGGCCTGGGGAGCGTTCGTCGAGCTATGCTCGATAGCGTTCCGGAACAGGTTCTCGAACAGTTGCTGGAGGCGACCAGTGTCTGCCAGTGGCGTCGCGTCCGTCCGGACGCGCAGGGTCGCGTCGTCTGTCTGGACGGATCCCCAGGCGCGGTCGAGACAGTCGTCCAGTGTGACTCGTTCGAGGTCCTCGACGCGCTGTCCGTACCTGGCGAGGCCCAGCAGGTCGTCGATCAGTTCCCCCATCCGGTCGTGAGCGCGTTCGACCACCTCGAGGTGCTCGGTGTCGTGGTCGCGCTGGAACAGTTCCAGCCGGCCCGCGGCGACGTTCAGGGGGTTCCGCAGGTCGTGTGAGACGATGTTCGCGAATTCGGCGAGACGCTCGTTCTGGCGCTCCAGGCGCTGTTCGTAGCGTTTGCGTTCGGTGATGTCGAGCGAGAAACCGAGCAGTCCCCTGATTTCGCCGTCGAACCCGTACCAGGGGACTTTGGTCGTCGTCAGCCATCGCTCGCCGCCGTCGTCGTATTCGAGGTGTTCGACCTTCCGGATCAGCGACTCACCGTTTTCGATCACCGACCGGTCGTCCGCCATCGCCGCCGCTGCATTGCCCGGAGAGAAAAGATCCGCGTCGGTCTTCCCGAGGAAATCGGCCGGTCCCTCGATGGTCACGTCGCCTCTCCCCCGGGGCGGATAGTATCCCTCGTAGCCCATCGCGTGACCCCGGCTCACCCGGACGTGGCGTCCCGCCTCGTCTTTGAAGTACAGCGAGACCGGGAGGTCCTCGAAGATCGCGTCGAGCTGGCTGCTCTCCTCACGGAGGGCCGCCTCCCGTTCGCGTCTCCGGTACTGTTCCACGACCGTCAGGATCCGTTTGCACAGGCCGGTGTACCGACTAGATCCCGTTCCCGTCCGAAAGAAGTCGGTCGCGCCGTGTTCCAGTGCCTCGTCGACGGCGCTCCCGTCGCTCGGACCCGTGACGAAGACGAACGGGACGTCGGGTCGCCGGGCGCGGACGGCGCCGAGCACTTCGAGCCCGTCGATGTCTGGGTCGGCGTCGTCCGCGACGACGCAATCGAACTCGTCGAGCGTGACCTCGTCGAGGGCGATCCCGTCGGGAGCGTCGGCGGGGTCCGAAACCCGCTGTATCTCCCACTCGTCGTCGGTTTCTGCCCGGACGAGCGCCGAATACCCGGGATCGGAGCCGACGTAGCAAACCCGGATCTCGTCTCCCGTGCCCGTCATTGCCTGTCGTACCCTGCGTTCGACAATAACCGTTTGGTCGCGAATATCGCGACTGAATCTGCCGACGAGTCCGACTGACAGGGTTACCGGAAACGACGACTCAGTCGTCGGCTTCGGCGGTCTCGGCCCGCGGGATCGTCACGTCGGCCAGTCCCGCTTCGATCTCGGCGCGACGGTCCTCGAACTCGCCGGGGAGAACGAGTCGACCGCCGAGGTCGTCGAGCGGTTCGTCGCTGGTGTAGCCCGGCTCTTTCGTCGCGAGTTCGTAGAGGACGCCGCCGTGTTCCCGGAAGTAGACCGAACGGAACCAGTGGCGGTCTATCTGCTGGGTCGGGCGCAGTCCATCGCGGCGAACCGCCTTCCGCATCGCGTCCTGATCCTCGTCGGTCGGCGTCTGGAAGGCGACGTGGTGGACCGTCCCGTGGCCCTGTCGACCGCCCTCGATGGTCGGGAGGACGTCGACGTACTTGCCGACCTGGCCCGTCGCGGCGAAACGAGTCCGTTGGTCGCCGGGCGTGTCTCCCTGCGATTCTTCCGTCCCGACCTCCTCGAATCCCATCTTCACGAGAAGGTCCTCGGAGGGCTGGGGGTCGGCCAGCCAGAGCGTCACGGAGTGGAACCCGCGGATCGCGTGTTCGGCCGGGACGAATTCCGTCCAGGGGTCGACGGGGTCGTCGTCGGGGATCTCGACGGCGACGAGTTCGACCGGGAGCCCGTCGGGGTCCTCGAAGGGGAGGACGGTCTCGCCGAAGCGCTCGACGCGGTCGTCGTAGTCGACACCGTAGTCGTCGAAGCGGTCCTCCCAGTAGTCGAGACTGCCCTCGGGGACACGGAAGGCCGTTCGGGAGACCTGCCCCGAGCCGACTTTCCCGCGGGACATGCCCTCCCACGGAAAAAAGGTCATGCTCGTCCCGGGCGTGCCCTCGGTGTCGGCGTAGAAGAAGTGGTAGGTACTCGGGTCGTCCTGGTTGATCGACCGCTTGACCAGTCGGAGTCCGAGCGTCTCGACCCAGAAGTCGAGGTTGCGCTGGGGGTCGCCGGCGATACAGGTGACGTGGTGAATGCCCGGTGTCGGGTTCGGGGCTGCCATTACCGCTAGTTGGGGCTCCTCCTACTTGAATAGGCGCTGACACGGATGTCACCGGGTCCCCCAGATGTCTCCCCCACGGACCATGTGCCCGCCAACTCAGGCGGTCGGGTCGGGACGGTTCCCTTCCTGCTCGTCCGCCACCGTCTCCCCACAGCCGACACAGACGTACCCCTCGGCCCGCTTGACCACCGGCGCCCCACAGTCACACTCTAATCGGTCGTTGCGCACGCCGCGGGGATATCGTGGCATGTAATAACATACCAACTGCTGGGATATAATTGTTGTCCATACAATACGAGGCGTCTCGGGTGAGCGGCGAGAAACGGGAAGAGACCCCGTCCCAGCCAGTTACGCTTCGCTCTGGGCCGAGTCGGAGTTACTCTCTTCGGTCCCCTCGACAGCGGCGGGGACGACGTCGACGCTGGCGACGCGGTCCTCGGGTTCGAGGCGCATCACGATGACGCCTTTCGTGTTGCGGCCGACTTCGCTGACGTCGCCGGCGCGTATGCGCATGATCTGGCCCGCTTCGCTCATGATGACGAGGTGGTCGTCGGGCCTGACCGCCTTCACGGTAGAGACCGGGCCGTTGCGCTCGTCTGTCTTGATGTCGATGAGTCCCTTGCCGTACCGGGACTGGGCGCGATACTCCGAGAGAGGCGTGCGCTTGCCGTAGCCGTTGACGGTGACCGTCAGCAGGTCGCGGTCGTCCGTCTCGTCGGTCGCCACGAGGCCTGCGACGCGGTCTTCGCCCTGCAGGTCGATACCGCGCACACCGCGTGTGTTGCGGCCCATCTCGCGGGCCTCGGTCTCGTCGAAGCGAATCGTCATGCCCTGCTCGGTCGCGATGACGAGGTCGGACTCGTCGTCGGTCACCTCGACGTCGACGAGTTCGTCACCCTCCTCCAGTTTCGCGGCGATGATCCCCGTCGAGAGGATGTTCTCGAACTCCTCCGCGCCGGTGCGCTTGACGTAGCCGTTGCGAGTGACCATCGTGATGCACTCCTCGGACTCGAAGTCGTCCGTGTTGACGACGGCCGTGATCTCCTCGCCGTCGTCGAAGTCGATGAGGTTGACCGCCGACTTCCCGCGCGCTGTCCGGGACATCTCGGGTATCTCGTAGGCTTTCAAGCGGTAGACCTGCCCCTGGTTGGTAAAGCAGAGCAGGTAGTCGTGCGTGTTCGCACGGAACACCTTCGAGACGCGGTCGCCCTCCTTGGGGTCGGAACCGATGATCCCCTTGCCGCCGCGGTTTTGCGGGTCGAACCGGTCGACAGGCATCCGCTTGATGTAGTCGTCTTCCGTGATCACGACGAGGACGTCCTCCTCGGGGATGAGGTCCTCGTTCGTGATCTCGTCGGACTCGACGAACGTCGTCTTGCGTTCGTCGCCGTACTCGTCCTGGATCTCGCGCAGTTCGTCTTTGATGACCGCCAGCAGTTCGGATTCGTCCTCCAGGATGGTCTCCAAGCGCTGGATTTCGGCCTGGACGTCCTCGTACTCGTCTTCGATTTCGGCGGCTTCCATCGAGGTGAGTGACCCGAGTTGCATCCGGACGACGTGGTCGGCCTGGTCGCCCGAGAAGTCGAAGGTGACGTTCGGGTCGACATCGTGGTCACCGTCGAGGTCCGACGGGTCGACCTCGCCCCGCAGTGCGGCCTTTGCCTCGTCGCGGTTCTCGCTGTTGCGGATGACCGCCACGACGCTGTCGACGTTTTCGAGGGCTTTCAGGCGACCTTCGAGGATGTGTGCGCGGTCCTCGGCCTCCTCGAGTTCGAACTCGGAGCGTCGCCGGACGACCTCCTTGCGGTGGTCGAGATACTCCCGCAGGGTCTCTTTGAGCGTGAGCACCTGGGGCTGGCCGTCGACCAGCGCGAGGTTGATGACCCCGAAGGTGGATTCGAGGTGGTGTTTCGTGAGCTGGTTCTCGACGACGTCGATGTTCGCGCCGCGTTTGAGTTCGATGACGACGCGCACGCCGTTCCGGTCCGATTCGTCGCGCAGGTCCGAGACGCCCTCGATCTTCCCCTCGTTGACGTCCTCGGCGATGCGCTCGACCATCCGCGCCTTGTTCTCCTGGAAGGGGATCTCCGTGACGACTATCCGCCCTTCCTCCCGTTCGAGTTCGTAGGAAGCACGGACCGTCACGCGCCCACGGCCCGTCGAGTACGCCGAGTAGACGGCTTCCTTGCCGACGATAGTGCCGCCGGTCGGGAAGTCCGGACCCTTGATCGGGCCGGGCGTCCCGTTGCCGCGGTCGTCGCGCGTGTCGACGAGGTCGTCCACGTCACAGTCGGGGTTGTCGATCAGGTGGACGACGGCGTCGACGACTTCGGTCAGGTTGTGCGGCGGGATGTTCGTCGACATCCCCACCGCGATGCCCGACGAGCCGTTGACGAGCAGGTTGGGGACCTTCGCCGGGAGCACCGCCGGTTCCGTGAGGCGGTCGTCGTAGTTGGCCTGGAAATCGACGGTATCCTTGTCGATGTCTTCGAGAAGTTCCTCCGCGATGGGCGCCATGCGCGCTTCCGTGTAACGCATGGCGGCCGGGGGGTCGCCGTCCATCGACCCGAAGTTACCCTGGCCGTCGACGAGGGGATAGCGCATCGAGAAGTCCTGAGCCATCCGGACGAGCGTATCGTAGATCGGACTGTCGCCGTGCGGGTGGTAATCACCCATCGTCTCGCCCACGACGGACGAGGACTTGCGATGGCCAGAGTTCGACGTGACGCCCATCTCGTTCATGGCGTAGAGGATACGCCGCTGGACTGGCTTGAGTCCGTCCCGGACGTCGGGCAACGCGCGCCCCGCGATGACGCTCATCGCGTAGTCGATGTAGCTCTGTTCCATCTCGTCTTCGACGCGGACGCGGTCGACACTCGACGCCGCGTTGCTCACGTCTTCGGGGCCGGGGACGTCCGAACTCATATGTCCACCCACTCCGCTTCCGGAGCGTGTTCCTTGATGAACTGCTTGCGCGGTTCGACGGCGTCACCCATCAGCACCGAGAACATCTTGTCGGCGGCGGCGGCGTCCTCGATGGTGATCTGCTTGAGACGGCGCGTCTCGGGGTTCATCGTCGTGTCCCAGAGCTGCTGGGGGTTCATCTCGCCCAGCCCCTTGAACCGCTGGACCTGGTCGGGCTTCCCGTCGCATTTCTCCGCGACGATCCGCTCGCGCTCGGCCTCGGTCATCGCGTCGTAGGTCTCGCCCTTGTATCGGATGCGATAGAGCGGCGGTTGAGCGGCGTAGACGTGCCCGTGTTCGAGCAGCGGGCGCATGTGTCGGTAGAAGAAGGTCAAGTGGAGCGTCCTGATGTGTGCGCCGTCGACGTCGGCGTCAGTATTGTGGGCACAGAGGCCACCCATACCCGCGACGAAGTTCTCGTCTGATTCCACGGAGAAATCGTAGACGTATTCTCCGGATGGATCCGTCTCCTCGACTGACCGAACTGGAAGCGCCACCAGGTCATCCGATACTTCCTCGTAGGACCGGTTCGCTTCGTTTGGTGGTTCGGTTTCGATCCTGTGACGTAACTCGTCGGCCCTCTGGTCGTCTTTCCAGACTTCCTGTATGCGTTTAATGTCATTTCGGGCTGACACTGTGACTGTGTGTCTCGTTCGCTGTGACTCGATGGGTGCGGACGGGTCCGGTTCCGGGGTGTGTTCCGACCGCGAAGGGACGACCCCGTGTGCCGAGAGCAGATACATCAACCCGCTTGCGAGGTCGCGTGACGTCGTCGTAAACGAGAGGTTTGCGAGACTCGTCGAAACGGTCCCGTCTCCGAGGTGGTAACCCCGGAGGAACGCGAGTTGTTCGTCCCCGGAAACGTTGAACACCAGGTCGGGGACCGTCTTTTCACCCGCCGTGGTGGCGTCACAACCGAACACGTGTTGCCAGGCCAGTGCGGCAACTCTGTTGACGAGTTTGACCTCTCCGACGCGGTTGTCGTACTCCGAGAATTTCCCGCGGATGCCGAAGACGTCTCCGAACGCGTCCTGGTATCGTTCGATCAGTGACTCGTCGCTCGCAGACATCGCGAGACGGACGCCGTTTCGCGGGGAGCACGACCCGTCGGCGACCCAGTGGCCGATCAGTTCGAGAAGCGTCTCGTCGACATCGACGTATCTGTCGATAGCGTGTTCTGCGTGGTGTTCGGGGGTGATTTCGACCGGTGCGTCCTCCGGAATCAGTTCCAGATCTCCCTCGTCGAGTTCGCTGACGCGGACGTAGTCACGAACCCTGTTCGCCGGTGACCCCTCGTACTGGTCGTTCCATCGCTGCTCTAGCAACGAATCTGTGACAGATACTGACTGCATGACCGCGCCGCCGTTTGCCCCGACCGCATCGCAGTAGGCCTGGAAGTTCGACACACTCGGCCGGTTCTCACCTCGTTCCCACTGTGAGACCGTGATCGGCTGTGCGACGCCGACAGCATCACACACGTCGGATTGAGTCAGTCCCGCTTCTTTCCGCATCGCTTTCAGGTCCGTCCTGATCTCTTCGGGAGCCTCAACTCGCGGAGCGGCGTGTTCGGTTCCCGCGTGGTCTGCCCGGGCCTTCGCCTTGAACATCGCTTCGATCCCCTCGCCGCGCGCGTAAATTTCGGAGTCCAGGTCGTCGCTTCCAGTCACGAACTCCTCGAGAAGGTCGATCCGGTCCAGTCCGTCCCCATCGAGCGGAACGTTGCGTGGAGCAACGACACTGTCACCGGGTTCGATCTCGTCGCCAGCGGCGAGTTCGACCGACCCGTCTTCGTAGACGAACACGCTGTGTGAGGCTGTCACCTTGAGATTTCGTCCGTATGCGGTTTCGATCTCGTACAGTGGTTCGTCGATCTCGTGGCGGATCACCTGGTCGATAGGGCGGAATTTCGTCTCGTGGTCGTCGCGGCCGAAACAGAGCACCTCGTAGTCTTCGTATCCATCCCCGTCCGCCTCGATTACCTCGTCGATGAACGGACCTATCTGTATAAATCTCGTCTTCCCGTCGTCGTCCCGAACGAATCCGTGCTCTTCCCCGTCGACACTCATCAGGATGATCCGGTGATAGCGCAGGTCGTCGATGTCGAACTCGTCGCCGACGCCCGTGCCGATAGCCCGGATCATCGTTCGGATCTTCTCGTTTTCGAGGACCCGGTCGAGACGGTGTTTCTCGACGTTGAGGAACTTCCCGTCGATCGGGAGGATAGCCTGGAACTCCGGGTTGCGGCCTTGCTTGGCCGATCCGCCGGCGCTGTCGCCCTCGACGACGAACAGTTCGGCTTCCTCGGGGTCGCGGGTCTGACAGTCGGTGAGTTTCCCGGGCAGCGTCGTCGATTCGAGTGCCGACTTCCGACGTGTGAGTTCCTTGGCCTTCTTGGCGGCCTGTCGGGCCTTCGCGGCCTCGGCGGCTTTCTGGACCAGCATCTCCGCCGTGTCGGGGTTCTCCTCGAAGAAGGTCCCGAGTTGCTCGTGAACCGCGGATTCGACGATGCCTCGCACCTCGCTGTTGCCGAGTTTCGTCTTCGTCTGGCCTTCGAACTGCGGGTCGGGGTGTTTGACCGAGATGACGGCCGTGAGCCCCTCGCGGATGTCCTCGCCCTTGAGGGTGCCGTCGATATCGCCAAGCAGCCCGTTGTCCTGTGCGTAGTCGTTGACGACACGCGTCAGGGCGGTCTTGAACCCCGTCAGGTGCGTCCCCCCCTCGCGGGTGTTGATGTTGTTGGCGAAGGCGTGGATCGACCCCTGGAGTTCGTGGGTCCCCTGCATCGCTACCTCGACGTGGATCCCCTGGTCTTCGTCTTCGAAGTAGACCACGTCGGGGTGGAGCGCCTCTTTGGTCTCGTTGAGGTACTCGACGAACTCGCGGATCCCGCCCTCGTAGCGGAACGTACTCGATTCGCCGTCTCGCTCGTCGGCGATCGTGATCTCGACGCCGGAGTTGAGGAATGCGAGTTCCCGCAGGCGGGATTCCAGTGTCGAGAACGTGAATTCGGTCGTCTCGAAGATACCCCCGTCGGGCCAGAAGCGCACCACCGTGCCGGTCTCCTCGTCGGCGTCCATCTCGCGAACCTGTTCGAGTTCGCCCGACGGGATACCCGCCTCGAACTCCTGGCGGTAGACGTAGCCGTCACGGTTCACCTCGACGGTGAGTCGCTCCGAAAGCGCGTTGACGACGGAGACACCGACGCCGTGGAGTCCCCCGGAGACCTGGTAGGACTTGTTGTCGAACTTGCCGCCGGCGTGGAGTTTCGTCATCACCACCTCGACGGCGGGGCGGTCGTATTTCTCGTGAGTATCGACGGGGATCCCGCGACCGTCGTCGGCCACGGACACCGACCCGTCCTCGTGGATCGTTACGGAGATCGTATCGCAGTGGCCGGCCAGCGCCTCGTCGATGGCGTTGTCGACGACCTCGTAGACCAGGTGATGCAACCCCCGGTCGTCGGTCGAACCGATGTACATGGCCGGCCGCTTGCGAACGGCCTCGAGCCCTTCGAGGGCCTGTATCTGGTTTGCGCCGTACTCATCAGGCTCACCTGACATACAATATGATCACCCGTACAACACGGGGATATTTAAACTCCTCGCACGCGTCACGCGCGCGTACGACGGTCCTGGCAGATCCATTATACACGGAGACACCGCCACCGAGTGCCTTGCGGGCGAGGAGTATGAGCGACCCCCATGCACGCACCGTCGGATCAGGCTTTCACACCCGTCGACTCCGATTCACACATCAGTTGATTCCGACCTTCAGACCCACCGATCCCGACGTACGAACTGATCGGTTCCCCGGAGTTCCGTCGACCTCCACTCGAACGGGGGGTCCGACCTCGCGTCGGACGGGCGTCTGACGGATCGCCGTACTCTCGCCCCATCCGGCGATTTTTACTTTCACTCCGGCAGCGAACTCCTTATAAACTGTCCGGCAGTATCCCCAGGGTACGATGACCTCTTTCCAGTCGGAACTCGGTGAGGGGGGCGGCGGGATCGCCGAGGAGTTGGCCGAGAGCCAGCGGTCGATCTCCATCGCCGAGTTCTTCGAGAAGAACAAGCACATGCTCGGGTTCGACTCCGAAGCCCGGGCGCTGGTCACAGCGGTCAAAGAAGCGGTCGACAACGCCCTCGACGCCAGCGAGGAGGCCGGAGTGCTCCCCGACATCTACGTCGAGATCGAGGAGGTCGGCGACTACTACCGTCTCGTCGTCGAGGACAACGGCCCCGGGATCACCAAAGAACAGATCCCCAAAGTGTTCGGTAAATTACTGTACGGATCTCGCTTTCACAAGCGTGAGCAGTCACTGACGCCCGACCAGCAACTGCTCGTCAAGCGAGACGGAGAGATGGAGACGATCCCGATCGGAGTGCTCTGTGACGCATATCTCCCGGATGAAGGCGAAGCCACACGCCCGATCGCCGGCGATATCGAGGCACCCTCGTTCGACCGGACGACTCACGAACTGACGTGGGAGCCGGTCACCCACGCGATCCGCCACGAGACGGACGGGAAAGTCTACGAGATCACGACGGAAAAAGGCCGAACCGTCGAAGTCACCGGCGACCACTGTCTGTTCACGTTGACGAAAGACGGCGAGACGAAGGAGGTCAAAGCGTCGGAACTGGGTCCCGGTGATACAGTCCTCACACCGCAGTCGCTGCCGTCTCTGGCAGAGACAACGGAGGAGGTCAACCTCCTGGAATACATCACGCCGACCCAACTCGACGGTCGACGGCTGTACGTATACGGTTTCGAGCGAGAGCGGCTGGAACGACTGAAGACAGGGGAGAAGATACGAAAGAAGCCCTCCCCGGACAGCAACCGGAAACGGACGTACTACCGGTACGATGGCGTCGATATACTGAAAGACAGCCTCGAAACGAACTACCTCGAAAAGGGATACCTGCCGGCCGAGAAAGTCCTCGAACTCGGGTGGGAAGCGGAAGCCACCGATTGTCGCTTCAGAACCTACCAGGTCGGTGGCGAGGAGACGTCGATGCCAGTCTCGGTTCCGCTGTCGTCCTCGTTCGTGAAACTCGTCGCGTACTACATCTCGGAGGGACACACGGGTGAACGACAGGTCGGTTTCACTTTCGGTTCACACGAGTCCGAGTTAGTGGAGGCGACCGAACAGGCTGTCGCGGCGGTCGGCGGCGGAACCACGACTGTCGACCGGGAACGTAATTCGACCCGCGTGAAGGCGTTCGGGTCGCCGCTTTCGATGTTCCTCGAACAGGTCTGTGGAGACAGCGCAAGGAACAAGCGGATTCCCGATTTCATCTTCGAAGCGGACCTAGAGACACAGCAGGAGTTCATCGACGCACTGTATCAGGGTGACGGCTCCGACAGCCACCCGAGTAACGAACTCTCGCACACGACGACGAGCGAGACACTCTCTCGACAACTCTCGGTCCTGTGGAACATGCAGGGCGTTCTCGCGAGTACGGAAACAGGACAGAGTCACGGGTACGGAGACGAACCGAGTACGCAGTACCGGACGAAAGTCTACGGTGCGGACGTCGAACGCTCGAACGTCTTCGACACGGAGACCGAATCGGGCGAACAGGGGTACAAACGGATCCCCACCGACCTCCTAGAGGACGTTCAGGCTGGATACGTCGATAGAGACACCGTCCCAGATTCGATTTCGGGATTGTTGATGGGTGCGGGAGTCGGGTCGAACCTGGAACACGCCGCAGTGTATCAGTCACTGATCGAGGACGCGCTCGACGGGCAGTACGTCGACAAGCCCCGATACGTCCACAATCTCAAAGAGATGGAGTTGCTGGACGACGACCACCGGCCGACCGAGAAACTCCACGAACTCTGGTCCACTGTGCAGAACCTCCACGGATTCACCGAGACGGACATGTGTCTGTTGCCGGTCGAATCCGTCGAGGAGATCGAACCGCCGGAGTACGTCTACGACATCTCGGTTCCCGGTTCGACGGGACGCGACGAGAACTTCGTCGTCGTCAACGACGGCGCACTGTCGGTCAAAAACAGCCGTGGTCAGCAGGGCATCGGTATCTCCGCGGCGGTGCTGTACTCGCAGTTGACGAGCGGCAAGCCCGCGAAGATCACCTCCAGAACGAAAGGAGGCGTCGAGGCCGAATACTTCGAACTTATCATCGATACAGACACGAACGAACCGGAGATAGACGTCGAGGAGACGACTTCCTGGGACCGCCCGCACGGGACGCGCATCGAACTGGAGATGGAGGGGAACATGCGCGCCCGGAGTCAGCTCCACGACTACATCAAACACACGGCGGTCGTCAACCCCCACGCCCGCATCGAGTTGCGCGAGCCCGACGAACACATCAAATCCGAGCGAGCGACCGACCAGTTGCCCGAGGAGACCGAGGAGATCCGCCCCCACCCACACGGCGTCGAACTCGGGACGCTCCTCAAGATGCTGGAGGCGACCGACTCCTACTCCGTCTCGGGGTTCCTGCAGGGAGAGTTCACCCGGGTCGGCGGCAAGACTTCTGATACGGTCATCGATAACTTCCGTGACCGGCACTTCGGCCGCGAGATGGCCTGGCGACCCCCACAGGCCCACGAGAACGCCGACGTCTCCGACGCCGTCGAGGCGGTCGTCGCGAACAAGGGGGCCGACGCCACCGCGGAGTTCGCCAGACGACTCGACGACGCGCTGGAGGGGTACGACCGCGTCGCACACCACGAGATCGCCGCGCTCGTCGACGACATCGCCGACGACGTCGAAGAGAAATACGACAAGACCTTCGGGACGACCGTCCGCGAGAAGGCCGTCGAGGCCGCATGGACGGCCGTGCTGGGCGAGCGCGACGAGGACCCAGAGAACAGTGACGAAGACGACGAACAGGACAGCCGACACGAGACGCTGCGTTCGGACCTCTACGCGCTCGTCGACGACGCGACGAGTACTCGGAAGGACGACGCGACCATCGAGGGGCTGGCCGACAGGCTGGCACCGAAGTTCGCCGAGGCGGGTGGGCGCCACCGCGTGACCCACGACGACCTCGAAGAGTTCGTCCGGCGCGCTGCCGAGGCGACCGAGGAGTACGACGACGCGACCTTCGGCGAGACGGCCCGCGAGAACGTCGTCGAGGCCCTCTGGGACGCCGCAGTGGGAGTCCCCGACGACCCGCCGAAGGTCAGCGCTATCGCGAGCGACCGAGACACCGCGAGCGACCTGCTCGACGCGATGCGGGCGACCGACATCATCGCCCCACCGACGGACTGTCTCGCACCCATCACGGACGAACTCATCGAGGAAGGCCTCCGGAAGGAGTTCGACGCGGACTTCTACGCGGCCTCGACACGGGACGCGTCGGTCCACGGCGGCGACCCGTTCATCGTCGAGGCCGGCATCGCCTACGGCGGCGAACTCGAAGAGGGGAGCAAGGCGGACGTGATGCGCTTTGCGAATCGTGTCCCGCTGGTGTATCAACGGGGCGCGTGCGCGACCACGGACGTCGTCAAATCGATCAACTGGCGCAACTACAATCTGAACCAGCCCGGCGGCTCCGGTATTCCGACTGACGCGGCCGTCATCATGGTTCACATCGCCTCGACGAACGTTCCCTTCACGAGCGAGTCCAAGGACGCGGTCGCGAACATCCCCGAACTCGAATCGGAGATCGAACTCGCGATACGGGAGGCCGCCCGGGAGCTGAAATCGTTCCTCAAGAAACGGCGCTCGATGCAACAGCGTCGGAAGAAACAGGACAAACTCGCGACGATCCTGCCGGAGATGGCCGAGAAGCTGTCGGCGGTCACCGGCAACGACGAGCTGAACATCGACGACTCGCTGGCGCGGATCATGAACAACGTCCTCGTCGAGCGCGAGCGCGACGGCGACACCGTCTCGCTGGTCGTCGAGAACAACTCCGACCGGAGCGCGGACATCGAACTGACCGAGATCGTCACCGGGAGCGAACCCGCCCTCGAAAACGGCGAGGCGAGCGTCGTCGAGATGGACGGCGAGTGGTTCCTCAAGTGGTCGGTGTCGGTGTCGGCCGGTGACACGGCGACACTGGAGTACGACGTCGACGAGGACGCGACGTTCGACGTCTCGGTGGACGGAATCGAAGACGAGCGACTCACGGTGGACGCATGAGCACAGACACACCCCAGGACCAGGACGGTCCCGAGACGACGGACGCAGAGGCACGCCAACAGCTGATCGACCTCGCGGCGGACTTTTACGACCAGTTCGCCGAGGGCGACGTCCCGCGGATGCAGATTCCGACGCGGACGAAGTCCAACATCGAGTACGACGAGGACAAGAACGTCTGGGTGTACGGCGACCGCACCAGCACCCGGAGCGCGAAGTCGGTCTCGGGCGCCCAGAAGCTCCTGAAGGCCGTCTACACCATCGACTTCCTCTCCGAGCAACTCGACCAGGGGCGCTCGTCGACACTGCGTGAGCTGTACTACCTGAGCGAGTCCTGGGACCTGAACGAGGCCCAGTTCAACTCACAGGACGAGTCCAACAGCCTCATCGAGGACCTGGAGATCGTCTCGGAGGTCAAACGCGAGGACTTCCACATGCGCCCCGAGGAGTCGGGCGCGAAGGTGATGGGACCGCTGCTCCTCCGCGAGCAGACCCGCCGCGGTGACCGGGAGATCCACTGCCAGGACGACGTCGGCCAGGGCGGCTACCAGATCCCGAACAACCCGGACACCATCGAGTTCCTCGAAAACGACGCGGAGTTCGTCCTCTGTGTCGAGACCGGCGGGATGCGGGACCGACTGGTCGAGAACGGCTTCGACGAGGACCACGACGCCATCGTCGTCCATCTGGGCGGCCAACCGGCGCGGGCGACCCGCCGACTCACGAAGCGCCTGCACGACGAACTCGGCCTGCCGGTCACGGTCTTCACCGACGGTGACCCGTGGTCCTATCGCATCTTCGGTTCCGTCTCCTACGGGTCGATCAAGAGCGCCCACCTCTCGGAGTACCTGGCGACGCCCGAGGCGAAGTTCATCGGCATCCAGCCCGAGGACATCGTCGAGTACGAACTCCCGACGGACCCGCTCTCGGATTCGGACGTCAACGCGCTGGAGTCGGAACTCGAAGACCCCCGCTTCCAGAGCGACTACTGGACCGAACAGATCGAGTTGCAACTCGACATCGAGAAGAAGTCCGAACAGCAGTCACTCGCGTCCTACGGCCTGGACTTCGTGACAGACACGTATCTGCCCGAGCGACTCGACGAGATGGGCGTCCTGTAGTCGGCGCGTCAGTGCTCGGTTCCCGCGGTTCTCGACCCGAGTGCCACCACCGCGAGCCCCAGCAACGCGCCGTAGACGAGGTGGCCGACGAGCGGCTGGACGGCGAAATTCGGGACAGGGGGACCACCGAGACCGACGGTCCCGAGCCAGACCGGCCAGACGAAGCCGATATTGACCGCCCACAGCGCCGTCGCGAACGCGACCCCTCCCAGGAGGCCGGCGGGGTATCCGCCGAGAGAGTTACCGTTCAGAGAGTCACCGACTGGTGAACGCGCCGCGAGTCGTGCGACCAGTTGTGGGCCGCCGGCGACGGCGAACAGAGCACCGAACAGAGCACTGTGAAAGAGGTGAGCGACCCAGCCGACGGTCAGACTGGGCTCGCCGAGCGTGTAGAGTGCGCCGATTGCGGTCATCCGACCGAGGACGAGCTGGACCATCACGCCCATCGCCAGGCCGGCGACGAGGCCGCCGAAGACGCCGTGGGAGAGTCTGTCGACGGGGTTCTGTACGTGAGCGAACGAACGGGTTTCGGTCGCCATGAGCGATCGGTTGACGGGTTCGGGAAAGGACGTATCCCGTCTGCGGCGGTCGTGTGCACAGCCGGCACGGGCGGAAAAAACGGCCGAGCAGGCTACCGGAACCGGATAGCCAGTGTCAGGACTCGTCGAGGACGACCGGCACGCTCCGCTTTGCCACGTCGGCGGCGAAGGCGCCCGAATCGGACTCCAGGTCGGGGAACGTGTTGTAGTGGATCGGGAGTACGAGGTCCGGGTCGAGGTCTTCGGCCAGGTCCGCGGCCTCGTGACGGTCCATCGTGAAGCTCTGGGCGATCGAGGGGGAAAACAGCGAGACGTCGAGTCCCTCGTGTTCGTCGACCGCGTCGGAGTCACCCGGCCAGAAGCAGGGGACGCCGTCGACCGTCGCGACGAAGCCACAGCCGAACTCGTAGGGGTGGACGACGTTGCCGTCCGCGTCGGCGCGCGGGCCGTCCTCGCGGTTGTAGGCCGCCACTACTTCGACGTCGACGCCCGCGACGGTAAGTTCGTCGCCGTAGGCCACACGCTGGACGTCGTAGGGCAACTCCTCGGGCACTTCGACGTCGCGGCCGCCGTCGTTGATGCGCTCGGCGTCGACGGCCTCGTAGACCAGTACCGTTGCGTCGTCGCTCGCGACGCGGCGCACACCGTCGGAGTCGTAGTGGTGGTCGTGGGTGACGAGGACGAGGTCGCCGTCCTGGGCGTCGTAGGCGTCGCCGCTGGGGTGGTCGGCACCGCCGTATTGCTCCGCCCAGGTGCCTTCGAGCGTGCCGTAGCGACCGGGGTCGGTGTAGACGGTCGCGTCCGCGCCTTCGATCCGGAGCCCGGCGTAGCCGAGCCAGTCGAGTGTCAGGCCGTCGTGTCTGACTGTCATACCAGAAACTCCGTCTTCGCGGGCAAAGGCGTTGGGTTGCCGGCAGTACGGGTCCCGTTCCTGGGTGAGGCTTCGGTCGGCAACTGTGAGTTACTCGGGTGTCGGTCCGCTTTCAGCGTGTTGTAGAGTGACTCCCGCACTGGCCCCATACTCGCTACCGAACGGTGATTGGAAGCAGTAGTGGTGTTATCTCAACAAGAAGCCCAACACAGGCGCTTTCGCTCTATCGTCGGCTAAGAGTTGCTTCGATGGTCGGCTCCGGTCGGAGCTGAATCGAGGGCGTGAACGTTACTGGACCGTCGATCGAGACGTTCAGTTCGAACTCGGAAAGTATCGTCGCCAGAACCAGTGTCAGTTCCTGTCGGGCAAAATGCATCCCGATGCAGTTACGCGGTCCGCCGCTGAAAGGAAAATAGGCATATTCGGGACGGTCGGCAGCCCCCTCCCATCGAGACGGGTCGAACGTCGCCGGTTCCACCCAGAACCGGTCGTCGCGATGGACCGGCCATTGCGGACACAGGAACTGTGCGCCGGCGGGGAGGTCATAGCCATCGAGCGTCACCGGTTCGGTCGCCTGCCGAGTGACACCGAGCGTCGGGGGATACAGCCGGAGCGTCTCGGAGACGACGTTTCGGGCATAGTCGAGGTCAGCGTACAACTCGCCGGTCGGCCGGTCACCAGCGACGACATCGTGGTATTCGTCGACCAACGCGTTCCGAACGTCGGGATGCCCGTCGAGTAGTCGCCAGACGTGGGTGAGTGCAACCGATGGTGAATCGTGCCCTGCGAGCAACATCGCCACCAGATTGTGGCGCACCTCGTCGAGCGTAATGTCACCCCCATTATGCGCCTCGAGCAGGACCGAACAGACGTCGTCACCTGCGTCTCTGGACTTGCGGTCGGCGACGAGTTCGTCGACGTACGCATCGAGTGCGCTCACCGTTCGATCGAACCGACGGTCGGTCGGTGTCGGAAGCCAGTCAGGGAGCAACTGGCCGGGTCTGCGGAAGTTGGCCCGGTCGACGAGTGCATCCGCAGCCTCGATGACCACGTCCTCCTGCCCACGGATGTCGGTATCGAGCAGTGAATCGGCAAGGACGTTCACGGCCAGCAATCGCATCTCCCGATAGAGATCGATTCGCTCGCCGTCGTCCCACTGCTCGATACACGTCGCAGTCGTCTCGACTATCCTGTCGGCGTACCGCTGCATCGCTTCGCGTGTGAACGCCGGACCCAGCGCGTCACGGAGGCGCTGCCACCGTTCGCCGGTCGTCGTGGTCACCGCGTGATCCTCGACCCCGCGGAACGCCTCTCGCTGCGCTGGACTGATCGTGAACTGCTCGTAATCGTCGACCAGGATTCGCTTGATTTGCTCCGGCCCAGTGACGAGGTACATCGATTGCCCCGGAATTTCGAGGCGGACGACGTCGCCGAGTGACGACCAGTCCTCGATCGCGTCGACTGGATCCCGTGAGAAAGTCAGTCCGTTGCCGAAGAACGGAACCCCGTCAGGAGTGGGAGGCGTGGCAGTTCCTTCGAGAGTCGAACGAGACACGATCACGGGTACCTGTTCGAGCGTCGGCGTGTTCGGTGCTACGGCGAAGCTCCTAGCGTCTTTTAATACCTACGTCCGTTGTCCGATCGTGCGATGAAATACCTCGATATACGGATCCATCTCCCGGATCGGATGCTCCATCCGATGCAGGAGTTCATCCGCGAGTCGGATGCCGTCCGGTACGAGGAGATGCTCGCCTGGCGCGTCCGTCCCGACAGGGACATCGAATACGCGCTCTACTACGTCGAAGCGGATCTAGAGCGGTATCGGACAGCAGTCCGCGGGATAGAGACGGTCATCGACTATCGAGTCACACCCATCGACGACGCGTCTGCCCACGTCTGGGTCTGCGAGGAGACGCGGCCGGAAACGCGAGCGTGGCGTGATGCCTTCGCCGACCGGCAACTGATCGTGATTCCACCGATCCGGTTCGACGACACAGCCGAGATGAGTTTGACGATCGTCGGTGATGGGAATGATATCCACACGACGCTCGAGAATGTTCCCACAGAGGTTGACGTAACAGTCAACGAGATTGGAACCTACGACCGACGAGGTGGAACGGTCGTGGGAACACTCACCGACCGCCAGCTCGCGGCCGTCAGTACCGCACTGCAACTCGGCTACTACGAGATTCCTCGTGAGGGAACACTCGACGATGTCGCGACCGAGTTAGGGTGTGCGGAGAGCACGGCGTCAGTCCTCCTCCGGCGGGCCGAGCGGAGGATTCTCTCTCGTTCCCTCGACCGGTATGGCGGACGGCGTCGATCAGAGCTGGTGGGCGATCAGCAGGCGTGAACGGTTCGATGGCGCGTACAATTAGATTTCATAGATAGACTGTGCCGCTACGAGAACGACCGGTCGTACTTGATACTGGGAGATCGTGATCGAGAGCCGATCCGCCGTCTCGATCCCGTGGTCGACCGGGAGACAGCTGTATCTCCGGCGAACAGAGGGGAACTCGTCGACGTGACGGAATACCTCCCGTGGCCCCGACGCCGAACCTCTATTCACACTCACTGAAATGGATTCTCACCAGCTACTGGCGGTCGGCCAGTCGCCCCACCCGGTCGGCGCTGTCGGCGTCGGCGGGGTCCTTGTCGTCGCGGACGCCCAGGAACCGCGGGAACCGGAGCGCGTAGCCCGACGAGTAGGTGGGCGAGGGCTGGATCTCCTCGTAGCCGACCTCGAAGACGACTGCTGGCTCCACGTCCAGTTCCGCTCCGTCCTGACTCCGGACGTGGGGTTCCAGCAGGTCGGTCAACTCGTCGAGTTCCTCGTCGGTGATACCGGTCGCGACCTTGCCGATGGTCTCGAACTGGCCGGTGCCGTTACTCGCCCCCGGGCTGCCAGCTTCACCACCGGTGTCGTCTCCACGACGAACCGAGAGCAGGAAGGTCCCGAGGACGTTCGCGCGGCGGCCCTCGCCCCACTCGGCGCCAGTGACGACCAGATCGAGGGTCTCGACGTCGGGTTTGCGCTTGAGCCAGTTCTTCCCGCGTCGGCCGGGCGTGTAGGTCGATTCGGGGTTCTTGAGCATGATCCCCTCGTGGCCCGCAGCGAGTGCTGCCGACTCGATCTCTTCGATCGCTTCGGCGTCGTCCGAGACGGCGAGATCCGACACGGCGTCCGGGTTACCGTCCAGAAGCCCGGCCAGTCGCTCGTGGCGCTCCCCGAGGGAAGCGTCGAGCAGGTCCTCGCCGTCGGCGTGCAGACAGTCGAAGGCGTGGAACTCGACGGCGACGTCCTCGCGGGCCTGCGCGACGTCGTGTTTCCGGCGAAAGCGCCGGAGTATCTCCTGAAAGGGGAGCGGCGACCCGTCGTCGGCGACCGCGACCACTTCGCCGTCGAGGATCGCGGGAACGTCGAGCGCGCCCTCGACGAACGCGACGACCTCGGGGAGCGGGTCGGTGACGTCCTCCATGTTCCGGGAGAACAGTCTCGCGTCAGCCCCGTCGTAGTGCACCTGGACGCGGGCGCCGTCGTACTTCCACTCGACCGCCGCTCGCTCCCAGTCGTCCAGGGCTTCCGTGACGGTCCCCGCCTGTGCGAGCATCGCGTCGACCGGCCGACCGACTGCGAGTCCGAGCGCGTCGAGTCCCGCCGCACTCTCGTCGCGGGCGACGACAGCGACCTCGCCGTGATCGTTCGTCACCTGGAGTGCACGCTCGACGTGGTCGGCAGACACCTCGAAGGCCTCTGCGATGGCGTCTCGAACCGTGCCACCCCCCACACCGATCCGCATCTCACCGAGGACGAGTCGCGCGAGATACCGTGCTTCGTCGTCGCTGGCCTGGTTGAACAGGCCGAACAGGATGTCCCGTTTCGTGTCCTCGCTGCCCGATCCGTCGACTGCGGCCAGTTCGCGCAGCGAGTCGTCGACCTCGGCGACGGTCAGTGATCCCGATGACCCTCCAGAATCACCGCCGCCGGTGAACGCGCCCAGCCCCTGCTGTGCGCCGAAATCGTAGCTCGCGGCCACTTCGCCCACTTCACCGACCTCGGCGACGCGCGTCTCGACGTCGTCGGCGTCGACGTTCCGGCCGGCGGCCTTCGCGATAGCCGCGTAACAGAGCGCGGGGCCGACGTCGAGTTTCGTCGAGACGTGGGCCGGGAACACCCGCCCCTGGACGTAGCGAGCGACGACCGGCAGGTCCGACTCCGCGGCGACCAGCAGTTCGGTCACACAGTCGCGAACGTCGTAATCGGCACTCGTGGCTTCGGCCTCGCGAGCGTGCTCGGCGAACGTGGCAAACTCCATTCGCTCTTCCGTACGCGGGACCCCCCCTAAACCTCTTCATGTTGAGTGCGGTGCCTGGACGCTGCCCGACAGGAGAGAGTGGACAGAACGGACCCGGAAGGCGCTCAGAACGAGCTCTTGATCTTCTCGAAGAAACCCTGTTCGACCTCGACTTCCTCGCCGCCGGCCTCGGCGAAGGCTTCGAGGGCCTCTCGCTGTTCCTCGTTGAGGCTGTCGGGCGTGACGACCTGGACCTGGACGTAGAGGTCGCCCTGGCCGCGCCGGCGCAGGCGGGGCATCCCCTTGCCCTGCAGTCTGAACGTCTCACCGCTCTGGGTGCCGGCGGGCACGTCCACCTCGACCGCGCCGTCGACCGTCTCGACCCCGACGGTGTCGCCGAAGACCGCCTGCGGGAAGGAGATGGGTTCCTGGCGGTGCAGGTCGGCGCCGTCGCGCTCGAAATCGGGGTGGTCGGCGACCGACACCTCGATGAGCAGGTCGCCGTTGGGGCCGCCGTTCTCGCCGGGTGCGCCCTCACCGTCCATCCGGAGCGTCTGGCCGTCCTCGATACCCGCCGGGACCTCGACCGAGAGGGACGTTTCCTCGCGGACGATGCCCTCGCCGCGACAGGACGAACACGTCTCCTCGTAGAGAGTGCCTTCGCCTTCACAGCGGGGACAGGTCCGGGTCTGCTGGACGCGACCCATGGGGGTCTGCTGGACCTGAGTGGTCTGGCCGCGACCGTCACACTCCGGACAGCGCTGTGAGTCACTGCCCGGAGGGTGCCCCGAGCCGTCACAGTCCCCGCAGGTGGCGGGGCGGGTGACGTTGAGTTGCTTCTCGACGCCGTGGAAGGCGTCTTCGAGGTCGATCGAGAGTGTGGTACGCAGGTCCTGGCCCTGTCGCGGGCGGTTGCCGCCGCCCCTGCCGCCGCCACCGCCGAAGAACGTCTCGAAGATGTCGCCCATGTCGCCGAAGGGGCCCTGGCCGCCACCACCCATGCCGCCCATACCGCCCATGCCACCCATCCCGCCCGCGCCGCGGCCGCCGCCCTCGGTAGCGCCGTGTTTCTCGGCTTCGACGTAGCGGTCGTGGCCGAGCTGGTCGTAGAGCTGGCGCTGTTCCTCGTCGGTGAGGACCTCCTTTGCTTTCTTGGCTTTCTTGAACTTCTCCTCGGCGTCGGGCTCGTCGCTGACGTCGGGATGGTACTCGCGGGCCTTCTCGCGGTAGGCCTCCTGGATCTCGTCCTCGTCGGCGTCGCGACCGACCCCGAGCACCGAATAGAAGTCCTCGCTCATCGCTTGTCCCTCCGTAGAAGATTGAACCACTTGAATAGAACGGGTCGGAACGACCGCCGGGTACTGTCCCGAGACTCGATCGGCGCTCAGACAGAGAGCCAGCTGTCCTCGCCGAACTCGTAGCCGTTCGCGCGACAGTAGACCGCGGCGCGGCGCCGGACCGCCCGCGAACTCGGTACCCGCTCGTTCTCGCGGACCACGTCGAGGACCCACTCGGTCACGACCTGAATGGCGTCCTCGTAGTCCCCGGGGGCGACGGCGACGAGTTCGCGAAACGTCCGCTCGTAGGCTACAAGGCGCTCGTCGATCTCCCGGTCCGAGAGTGCCTCGACCGTGCCGACAGCCTGGGTGATCCGACGGAGCGCGGCGGCGACCGTCGGCTGGGCGAGGCGAGCGCGGATCGTCTGGGGAGAGTCAAAGCGTACCCGCCCGGAGTCCGAGATCAGGTCGCCGACGGTGTAGGTGCGCTCGGCTGTCGTAAGTTCCCTGTCGCCGACGCGCTCGACGACCACCTCGCCGGTGGCGGGATAGGACAGCGCGTCGAGGTCCGATTCGACCGCCGCGAGGTCGTCCGCGTCGACGGCTTCCAGATCCGGGTCCGGTTCCGGTTCGTCGCCGCGCGCGAGCGCTTCTGCGAGTTCGCGCTGTCGCTGGCGACGCTCGGCGTGGTGGGCCTGTTCCTCGCGTCCGTCTCTGGTGTCGGCCATGTCTCCGGGTTGGGCACCACCGGGTATGGGCGTAGTTGCGGACGGACGACGGCTACGTGCGGGTTCCCGCCACGGTGTATGCCAGGTACGAACGCCCGAAGTCACCCGGCGCCCGTCTCGGTCCCGGCCTCGACGGCGACCTCGTAGTTGCGGTCGCTGCCCGCGTAGTCGAAGTCGAAGGTCATCGACGGGACTCCGGAGAAAGGGTCGTACGCCACCGACTCGCTCTCGGTCGAATCGGGGTCAGCCGAAACGTCGACGACTTGCGGGAGTCCACTGACCCGGAACCCCGCGAGGAACGTCCCCGCTCGGTCGCCCTCGTTGGTGACGGTGACGCCGAGTTCGATGGATTCGTCGGGAGCGACCGACTCGGGGACCGACACCGACTCCAGACGGAAGGCAGGCGCCCCCGCAAGTCGCTCGCGGTCGACGCCCAGCGGATAGCGGACGCCGTCGTAGACGAGTTGGGCTCGTTCGGTCTCGACGGCGGGCACGTCGAACGCGAGCCAGCCGTCCCGGGTTTCCGGAGTGTAGACGGTCCCGATCCCCGGTGTCCAGGGATCGAACGGGCTCGGCAGGGCAGTCGGCTCGAACTGCCGGTCGCCAAGGACGAGCGTGAAAGCGTCGGGAGACGGCCCCTCGGGCGTCGCTGGTCGGCGCTCTTCGGGTCCGTCGGGGGTTCCGGTCTGCCGTTCGGTGCCGTCGACCGGCGGGCTGACGAACGCGAACTGGTCGCGCTCCGGGCCCTGGACGTCGATGCCGTCGACGTTGACCACGTACCGGTACGCGGACCGGAGTCTGACCGCGACAGGTCCCGGTGACACTCCCCTGGTCCCGACCGTGCCCTCTTCGTGTTCTCCGTGTGCTGTCGGTGTCGCTGTGCCTCGGACCTCCGGCGACCCGGTCGATGGTTCACCCCGACCGGCGTTGTCCAGACACCCGGTGACACCGACTACGAACGGGAGGGCGGCGAGCAACTGTCGGCGGCGCATACGCCCAGTTCTCTCTGTGCCGGTAAATGTCTTCTATCGTGAATACGACCTGCAGGAACACACGACAGTTGGATTTCAAAAACGGGTTTCAGCGAACGCCTATGTGTCTCCCAATCCAACCCTGATCCATGTCATCAGAGACCACGACAGGTTCCGAACTGACGGAGGTCGTCGACCTGGAGAGTCTCCGGGCGGACGGGCGCACCGTCACGATGGCCGGCAGCCGGCCGGTGGTGCTCTTCTACCACGAAGGAGACGTCTACGCGGTAGACAACCGCTGTCCGCACATGGGGTTCCCGCTCTCGAAGGGGAGCGTCGAGGACGGCCTCCTGACGTGTGACTGGCACCACGCGCGCTTCGAACTCGAACGCGGTGACACGCTGGACATCTGGGCCGACGACGTCCAGACGTTCCCCACCGAAGTCAGGGACGGGACAGTCTACGTCGACCCGGACCCAGAACCCGATATCCCGCCCGAGACCCACTGGCGCAACCGACTCGCCGACGGCCTCGCGGAGAACCTCTCGCTCGTCACGGCGAAGGCCATCCTCCACCTCGACGCGCTGGGTGACGGCTTCACGACCCCGGTCGAGACTGCCGTCGACTTCGGGACGACCTACCGCGCCGACGGCTGGGGCCGCGGGCTCACCACGCTCGGTGCGATGGCGAACATCTACGACGACGTCGCTCACGACGAGAAAGTGCGGGCGATGTACGTCGGCGTGACCGAGGTGGCGGACAACTGCGACGGCGAACCGCCACGCTTCGACCAGTACGCACTCTCCAACGAGGATCTGACGAAAGAGCGGCTCAAAGACTGGTTCCGGGAGACCTGCGAGGTCCGGGACAGCAACGGCGCCGAGCGCTGTCTGCGGGCGGCCGCCAACGCACTCCCCGACGAGGACCTCGTGGAACTGCTCGTCGCGGCGAGCACCGACCACCTCTACATGAACACGAGCCACACGCTCGACTTCGTCAACAAGGCCGTCGAGACGTTAGACCACGTCGGCTGGGAGAAACGCGAGAACGTCCTCGCTTCCACTGTGGACGCCATCACCGACGGCTCCCGCGCCGAGGAGACGAGTTCCTGGCGCAAGCCTATCGACGTCGCCGAGCTCTGTTTCGACGCCCACGACGACCTTCCCGACATGGTCGCCGCGGGCGCCGGCAAATCGTGGGACCGGCCCGAGGACTTCGTCGAGACGCTCCTCTCCGAAGACCCCTACGCGATCGACGAGGCGCTCCGCGACGCGGTCGCCGCGGGCGCGACGAGCGAGCAACTGGCCCACGCGGTCGCGGTCGCCGCGATGCGCCGGGTCGCGCAGTTCTCGACCAGCAACGAGTTCGGTGACTGGAACACGGTCCATCACACGTTCTCGTATGCCAACGCCGCCGAGAACCTCGCCCGGCGGACCGACGCCGACGACGTCTACAAGGCCTGCTGGGACGGCGCCATGTCGGTCTATCTCGACCGCTTTCTCAACCAGCCACCGGCGACGCTTCCGACGCCCGACGAGGGAGAGGGCGAGGACCCCGCCGAGTTGCGAGACCGCCTCCTCGACACCTTCGACGAACAGGGTCGCGTCGACGAGGCCGCCGAGATCGTCGGTCACCACTTCGATGCGGGCGGTGACCCCGCCGCGCTCGAGGAGACGATGGGCGAGGGACTGCTCCGCGAAGACGCCGGCTTCCACACTCTCCAGAACGTCGAGGCCGGCTTCCGGCAGTTCGAACTCGCCCGGACCGACGAGGAACGCCGACTCGCACTGATCGCGCCCGCCCGCTACATGGCCGCTCACTTCCCCACCCGACGCGAGGGCGAACAGACGTTCAACATCGCCGAGCGCCTGATCGCCGGCGAGAAGATCCACGAGGCGAGTGACTGATAGTGATTATTGTCGTGATGTACCGGTACACGCCGACCCCGGGGTCGGCGCGATCCGGAAATAATCTACAATAAGCACTATGAGACGAGACGTGAGGCGGCGACCGTATCGAGGAACCGGGACAGCGACCCCAGCGACCGACAGGGACAGCGACCCCAGCGACCGACAGGGACAGCGACCCTACCTGACGATTCGGCGCACGCTGTCGAGCGCTGCGAGGCGCTACGCGCCTCTAACGCGAGCGGGGAGCGAAGCGACCCGCGGCGCGCCGAGGGTTTCCATCTCACAGCGATGAGTGCGGTTACGATGATTGCGACTGCGGTCACGGAACGCTGAACACCACCAATCGTTACCGACACACCCTGTACCGAACACTGGAGGACGAACGAGGCGAGCAGACGGTTCTGGGGCGCGCTCGTCGAACTGACCCAGCGAAACGAACACGCTCCACATTACAAAGGGAACGGAGACGAAATCGCCGCGAATGCACGTCGCGATCACCGGCGCAGGCGGTGCGGTCGGGCGTGTCCTCGTCCCGGAGTTCGAGTCCGACCGACTGAGGCTGTTCACACACGGCGAGACCGACGACCTCGACAGCCAACCCCTCGACGCGACCGACCGGAGAGCGTTCGTCGACGCGCTCCGGGCGGCAGGCAGATCCGACTCCGACGAATCCGACGGCGTCGAGGCGCTCGTTCACCTCGCGTGGGCGCCGGCGGACCACGAGGAGTGGAACGACGACCACGCGGCCAACGTCGCGATGACGGCCAACGCGTTCGAAGCGGCCCTCGCCTGTGGCGTCGACCGCGTCGTCGTGGCGAGTTCGTGCCACGCCGTCGGGATGTACAACCGGGACGACCCGGTGCGGTTCGAATCCACAGTACAGAACCCGACCGACGTCGTCCACCCGGCGACGCCGCCCCGCCCGGATTCGTTCTACGGCGTCGCGAAAGTCGCGGTCGAGGCCACGGCGGCCTACTACGCCGACCGGCACGGCGTCGAGGCGGTGGTCGTCCGGATCGGCTGGCTGATGACCGCCGACGAACTGCGCGAGACGTGGTCGGATTCGCCCGACCGACACCGGTTCGCTCGTGCGATGTGGCTCAGTCCTCGGGACTGCCGGGCGCTGTTTCGCGCGGCCGTCGAGGCACCCCTCGACCGCTCACCGGTCGTCGCACACGGCATCTCGTGCAACGGCGACCGGTTTCTCACCCTCACGGAGACGATGCAGCGACTCGGATACCGTCCGAGAGACGACGCCTGCGAGGTCCTCGACGAGTGACAGAGACCAGCCACTCGGCGTCGCCACCCGCGGTAGCCTACACAATACTATCCGGAGTGCTCGGATAGCGTCGGCCATGGTTCCGGACGACGAGCCGACCGACTCGGGAGACGACTCGCGCGAACAGGGCGTCGAATTCGGCGACCTCGACCGGGCGCTGGAGACCCACGACTACCCGACCACGCGGGACGAACTCGTCGACGAATACGGCGACCACGAACTCGAACTCGGCGGCGGGTCCGAGACGTTCGGTGCCGTGCTCGACCGACTCGGGGCGGAAACCGGCGACGACGAGACCCAGCGCTTCGAGGACGCCGAAGAAGTCCGTCAGACCGTCTTCAATCTGGTCGGGTCCGACGCTATCGGTCGGGAGAACTACACCGACCGCGGTGGGACGCTCCGGGAGGAGTTCGCCGAGGACGACGGGCACGACGACGGGGAGTGAACGGCCTCGTCGCCGAGTTCGAGACGAGACTCTTCGGGATGTCGCCCGATAAGCACGGCTTTGTTCGGGAACGCCGCCACTATTTCCCGGTAGCGCGGTCGTTCGATCCGAAACTATCGGCCGTGTATTTAGGCGCCCACGGAGAAGCGACGCCGGGCTCGCGCCCGTGAATTACCGTGTCCCAACAGTACGACATCGCGCAAGGACAGCCACAGCAACGCACACAGACCACGCAGCAGTCGGGAACGACTCACCAGATCGGCGCCGGCAGTCAGTTCGGTGCCGGCGGTCAGGTCGGCACCGGTGAGCAGTTCGGTGGTCACCGGGGAGACGCCGGCCAGCTCCCACAACAGTATCGCCGGGTACTGGATGCGGTCGCCCAGTCGGTCGCGGTCGCTGGCTGGTGTGCCAACCAGTGTGTCGGGTACGCCGACCCGAACATGGTCGAGTGCGTCCGCCGGTGTGAGGACGTCGTCGAGATCGGCGAGGCGATGCTGGCCGTCGTGCCCCGCTCGTCTCGCGCCACACCCGATCTCGCCCAGGCGTTCGCACGAGCGGCCGAGGCCTGTGCCCGGGAGTGTGGCCGCCACAGCCACTCACACTGCCAGGAGTGTGCGACGGTCCTCCCCTGGGCTGCACAGTCCGTCCGGGAACTCCCCGAGCTGAGCGGACAGGGAAGCCAACAGTCGGCCATCCAGCAGGGACATGTCGGTCAGCAGGGACAGGTCGGCCAGCAGGGGCAGTTCGCACAACAGCCGACGTGGTGACCGACTGCGCGTCTAGACGCTGAACCTGCCAGTACCGACACCGGCACCAGCACCAGCACCGACGCCGGCACCGGGAACGACACGGGTGGTCCTCCGAGGGTGACAGCCTACAGCATCCGTTCGAATTGCCCGAGCGGCGGGAATTCGAGCGTCTCGTCGGCTGTCTCGTCCCACACGATAGGTCTGAACTGCGCGATTCGCGTCACGAGCGGCGAGAGTTCGGGTCGCGAGGCACCGACGCGGCCGTTGACCGAGACGCCCGCGACCATCCGATTGAACGACGGGACGACCAGCACGTCCGCACCGCGGTAGACGCCGCGTCCGTCGAGAAAACAGGGGCGTTTCTGCCCCTCGATGACGATGGCGGGGTGGTCGTGACCGATCACGTACCGGTCGGCGTCCGTCTCGGGCTCTTCGTGGCCGTGACAGACGACGGTCCTCCCGTTCGCGTCGACACCCGACAACTCGTACGCCTGGTGGACCTCGCCCGCGTACACAGAATCGAGCATCGCGTCGTGGTTGCCCTCGACGACGACCAGTTCGGCGCCGGCCTCGCGTACAGTCCGAACGACCGACGAGAGCGCCGCCTCGGCGACGTCGGGGACGTACTCGAACGTGTGGAAGACGTCGCCCGCGAGGACGACCTCGTCGGGATCGAAGTGCTCGAGCAAGTCCCCGAGTCGGTCGACGGCGTCGTCCTCCGCGCCGAGTGGGAACTCGACGTTCGAGGCCGCGCCCTTCCCGAAGTGCAGGTCCGCGAGGACGAGCGTCCCGTCGAGGAAGACGGCGCGGTCACGGTAGACGGGGTCCATCGCCCACCGCTCGGTAGCGCGCGGGCAAATGCCTGGCGGCCGCCGGCACGGCGAGTGCCCAACGACGGGGGCGGCAACTGCCCGAGGACCGCCGCCACGGACCCCGAGTAGCGGACGGTCAAACGGCTCTTTCCGTGACCGCCGGACCGTTATACCGCGGGTCCGGAGTCCGAGCGTATGAAGCGACGACGGTTCCTCGCCGCGTCCGCACTCGGGGTCGTAGCGACGACTGCGGGCTGTTCGACCCCCGGAGGGCGGACCGAACTCGGCGTCGACGAGGAAGTACTCGACGACGACGGGATGGAGAAACACCTCTACTTCCGGGACGGCGACGAGCGCGTCGGTGTCGTCTCGCTGGACCAGCTGTACGAACAATCCGCACCGACCGCCCCGTTCCGGTTTCGCATCCACGTCCAGCACGGCACCGGCGAGGACGGAGGCAGGCCCGAGAGCATAATCGAGGGGTTCCGGTTCGACCTCCGGACGCCGGTCACCTCCGTCGATCCGCCGGCCGAGATCTACCTGCAGGCACCCAGCGGCGGGGCCTGGCCCGACTTCACGTTCGAGGAAGTCGAGAACTTCTGGGCCAGGGTCGAAGCCGAGGGGACCGACGAGGTCGGCGTCGGCACCGTCACGCTGTCGCTGTTCGTCGACCCGCTGAGTCTCCCGGCCGACGAACTTGGCGTCCGGACGAGCATCGATCTGGCCGAGCAGGGGTTCGGTGGGACGAACTATCGGCTCGAAGCGAACGCGCGGTTCAAACCCGTCGTCGAGAGCGACTGAGCCCGATTCACGGAGGAACGCGTCACTCCTCGGTCGCGCCCATCGCGCCCGTCGCACCCGCCGAAGCCTCGTACTCCGCTCGGGTGATAGTGTAGCGGTGGATGTCGACTGGCGTGCCGTCCTGGTCCGTCTGATAGTTGCGCAGGAGTCCCTCGCGGCGGCCGCCGTGGGCCTCGACGTAGCGCGAGACCGCTTTTCGGGACTTCTCGTTGCCCTCGTGGACGGTGACGACCACAGTCCGGAGGTCCAGCCGCTCGAAGGCCATCTCGATGAGCGCCGCGGCGCGCTCGCCCGAATACCCTCGGCCCCAGAAACGTTTGCGGAGCCACGTCCCGAGCGTCGCCGTCTGTGCGTCCCAGTCGACGCCGATACCCGTCACGCCCGCGATCTCGCCGGCACCGGTTTCGTCCTCGGCAGGTCGGACCACGTATGTCGCACCCTCGCCGGCCTCGCGCTCGTCGGTCACGGCCTCGACGAATTCCCGGGTCTCACCGGGCGTCTCGTGGGGGCTCCAGGTGAGATATTCGGTCACCTCGTCGATGTGTGGAGCGCCGGCGTGGACGTGTTCGTACAGGTCGAGCGTGTCGACGGTCTCGGTCGTCAGCGGTTCCAGTGCCAGGCGTTCGGTTTCGATACGTTCGGGGAACAGGTCGGTCATAACCGATCCGGCGCTGCCCAGCGGAAAAGCACTTGCCACGGCGTGGGAACGAGTCACGCGGCCCGCGGCGGGCCGGGGAACTTTAAGCCGGCGGGGTCCCGAACGGGGTGTATGGTCGACGTCCTCGCGAACAAGCGCGCGGCGATGCGATTCAGAGTCCTCGTCGAGATCGCCGAGCGCCAGCCCGCGGTCAGCCAGGGCGAGATCGCCGAGGCCGTCGGCGTGACGAGCCAGGCCGTCAGCGAGTACATCCGCGAACTCGTCGAGGATGGCCTCGTCGAGAAGGAGGGGCGCTCGCGCTATCGCGTCACCACCGAAGGCGTCGACTGGACGCTCGGCGCCGCAACCGACGTCCGCCGCTTTGCCGACCACGTCACCGAGGACGTCCTCGGCAGCGTTCAGGAAGACGCCGCGATCGCCACCGCCCCCATCGATGAAGGACAGACGGTCACGCTCTCGATGCGCGAGGGGCTCCAGCACGCCACACCCGTCAACGAGGGCGAGGGAGGAAGCAGGAGCGGGGATGAGTACGAAGGCGGGAGCGAGGGGTCGGCGACCGGCGTCGCGACGACCGATGCCGACACTGGTGGAGTGGTCGGTGTCACCGGCTTCGAGGGCGTCATCGACCTGGAACCGGGCGAGGTCCACGTGCTTCAGGTTCCGTCGATCCGGTCGGGACTCCCCGACGAAGCGGACCTCGACGACGTGCGCGAGGCCTGCGAAGCGGCAGACGTCGTCGCCGCGGCTGGCGTCGAGGCGGTCGGGGCGCTCTGCGCAGTCGGTATCGACTCGGTCGGCCACTTCGCCGCCGGCGAGGTCGCCGCGGACGCTGCCTCCCGGGGACTCGACGCGGTCGTCGTCGCCAGCGTCGACAACGTCGGTCGCGTCACCGACGCGCTCCGGGACGCCGGCGCCGCGTACGAAGTCTCTTGACCCTCGGCGTGTCACGTTCGCGTATGACCGACGACGCGCCAGCCGAGAGCGAAGCCAGCGACGCTATCGACCCCGCCGCGGTGCAGGCGTTTCTCGACGACGCCGACAGCGCCTTCGCCGAATACGACCGCGGGTACACCGACGCAGACGCCACCCTTCGGGTACTCCGCCGGCACCTCGACAGTCTGCGCGACGCTGCCGACGAAGACCGGTAAGTCGTCACTACTGCCCTCCGGACCGCCGGAACACGCAAATGACCACCGTTCGTAGGTAGGGACATGACAGACGTAGTGATAGTCGAAGGTGCACGGACCGCACACGGGTCGATGCTGGGCGCGCTCTCGACCGTGCGCGCGCCGGAACTGGGCGGGGCCGCCGTCGAGGAACTCCTCGACCGCTCGGGGGCCGAAGACGACGCCGTCGACTGGGTCGGCCTCGGCAACGCCGTCCAGGCCGGCGTCGGCCAGGTCCCCGCGCGCCAGGCCGTCACCGAGGCCGGGCTCCCCGAGGACACGCCGGCGACGACCGTCAACGAGGCGTCGGGGTCGGGACTGCGTGCGATCGCACTCGCCGTCGACCGCATCGCCGCCGACAGGGCCGAGATCGCCGTCGCCGGCGGCATGGAGTCGATGTCCAACGCTCCGTATCTCGTCCGCGAGCACCGGACGGGACGACCGCACGGCAACAGCGAGTTGACGGATGCGATGGTCTACGACGCGCTCTGGGACGTCGGCTACGACGCCCACATGGGCGAACTCACCGAGCGACTGGTCGAGGAACACGGGATCTCCCGGGAGGCCCAGGACGAGTACGCGCTGCGTTCGAATCGCAACGCTGCCGAGTCGGTCGAAGAGGGGGTCTTCGACGAGGAGATCGTCCCCGTCGAGGTCGACGACCACCTCGTCACCGACGACGAAGGGCCACGGGACACGTCGCTGGACCAACTCGGACGGCTCAGCCCCGCCTTCCGCGAGGACGGCACTATCACCCCCGGTAACGCCTCGAAACTCGCCGACGGCGCGGGCACGGTGATGCTCGCCGACGCCGAGGTCGCCGCCGAGCGCGGTCTCGGTCCGATGGTCCACGTCGAGGATTACGCTGTCGTCTATCGCGACCCCGCGGAGTTCTCCCAGGCCGTCGCCGACGCCGTCGAGGAACTGCTCGACAGGAACGACCTCGCAGTCGGTGACGTCGACCACTACGAGATAAACGAGGCTTTCGCCGCCCAGTCGGTCTACGTTCGCGACCGCCTCGGCATTCCAGAGGAGACGCTGAACCCGCTCGGCGGCGCGGTGGCGCTGGGCCACCCCATCGGCGCCAGCGGCGGTATCCTCGCGACGACCATCGCCCACGAGATGGTCCGCGAGGACCACGACCGCGGCGTGGTCGGGATGAGCGTCGGCGGTGGGGGCGCGATCATGATGCTACTGAGTCGGTGAACCGGTAGCGGACGGTATCGGGGGGATGTCGACCAAGTTCCTTTGCCCGTCCCGCCCGAAATACGCACATGGCACGAACGGCAGTCATCGCCGGCGTCGGCCCCGGACTCGGTGAATCACTCGCACGCAAGTTCGCTCGCGAGGGCTGTCAGGTCGGCTTGCTCGCGCGCTCCGAAGCGTATCTCGAAGACCTCGCCGACGACCTTCCCGATCCGGGTGTCGGACTCGCCGTCCCGACGGATATCTCGGACCCCCAGCACGTCGCCGAGGGCTTCGACGCCGTCCGCGAGAATTTCGGCCCCGTGGACGTCCTCGTCAATCACGCCAGCGCGGGGTCGTGGAAGGGGCTGATGGACGCCTCCCTCGACGAGTTCGAACGGGGCTGGGCGGTCAACTGTCGCGGCGCCTTTCTCTGTTCCCAGGAGGCAGTCGACGACATGCTCGACGGCGACGGCGGCACCGTGATCTTCACCGGCGCGACCTCTGCAGTTCGGGGCCGGGGCGGCGCCATCGGCTTCTCGGCGGCGAAGTTCGCGGCCCGCGGGATGGCCGAGGACATGGCCCGCGAACTCGGCCCCGAAGGGATCCACGTCGCTCACGTGGTCATCGACGGGCAGATACTGACGCCGGGCGCCCGCGAAACGAACCCCGACCGCGACGAGGCGACGTATCTCGACCCCGACGCCATCGCCGAGAGCTACTGGCACCTCGTCGAGCAGGACCGCTCGGCCTGGACACTCGAACTCGACCTGCGTCCCCACGTCGAGGAGTTCTGACCCTCCACACTGCCCTCGTTCTCGGTCTCACTCCCGAGGCTTCCTCCCGAGGTCTACCACCGCTTTCGGGACGTCCACAACTCATAAGTGGGTGTGTAAAGTACGCTTTACTGTAAAGCGAGCTTTCCGTAACGAACGCTTTACATCACGTGACGATGACACAGCCAGTTCAGGCCGGTCGCCGGTACAGACGTCTCGTATTCGGAGTCGTAGCGGTCGGACTGGTCAGTCTCTTCGTCGGGGCACAGGTCGGTCAGTATCTCGCCGGACTCGTCGTCTACGGCCTCGCGGCGGTGTCGGCGTTCGCGGTGTACGCGTACGTCACGGTCCGTGACGACCTGGCGGTCCAGGACGAGTGGGAGGCCACGCTGGAGCGGCGGGCGAGCCACCTGACGATGCAGTTGTTCGGCTACGGTGGCGTGTTCGCGATCGTGGCGCTGTACGTGCTCGACGCTGCCGGTCGCCCCTCTGTTGGACCGACCGTAGAGACGCTCTCGTCCACGTTCGCCGTCGTCTGGCTGACGTGGGCCGCGGTCTACCTCTGGCTCAGGTACCGCCCATGAGAAACGAACTCCGCGAACGGCGCGAGGCGGCGGGACTGAGCCAGGCCGATCTCGGTGGTGCGGTCGACGTGACCCGGCAGACGATAAACGCCATCGAGCGCGACCGCTACGACCCGTCGCTCGAACTCGCGTTCAAGCTGGCGGCCTTCTTCGACTGCGAAGTCGAAGCGCTGTTCGACCCCGACATCGACGTCACACCGCTGGAAGACGACACGAACACATGATATCCGACACCATCGATCTCGACGTCCCCGATGTACAGTCCCGGATCAACCACGCCACCGCCGACGTCGCGCTCCTCGCCGTCCTGCTCGTGACCACCGCGTCGTTCGTCGCGATGTCCCTGGGTGACCCCGAACTGATGGCGCTCGTCGCCGCGACGGGCGTCGTCGTCCTCGCACTGGGACTTCTCGCCCTCTCTGTCGACACGCCGCGGCTCTCCGACCTCTCGCCGCGTCTGGCGTAGCACCACCGATCGACCACTCCGATTATCGACGAGTGATAGCACCCGCAGTCGGCGTCGTTTTGACCCGCGGTACCCAACGGTCGGGCGATGGACGTCGCCCGTCTCCTCGACCGCGCGTCCGAGTTGGCCGCACGCGCTCCGGAACCGATCGGTGTCGCTCGCGTCGGCCTCGGGCTCGTGGTCTTTCTCGCGGGCGTCCACAAACTCCTCGCGCCGGACGCGTGGGCGCTCTACGTCGTCGACTGGCTCGCGCCGTGGCTCGTCGTCTCGCCAGTTACGTTCATGCTAATAAACGGCGTCCTGGAGGTGGGCTTCGGGGTGGCCATCGTCGCCGATCGCTGGACCTGGTTCGCCGCGGGCGTCGCCGCTGTCTCGCTCTCCGCGACTGTCGGCTATCTCGCCCTCGTAGCTGTCCTCGAAGACGGCCTGTTCGTCGACGTTCTCGTCCGTGACGTCGGTCTCGCCGCGCTCGCGTGGGCCGTGACGCTCGATGCGCTCCGATGATCGGTGAGAGACGATACAGCGGATTCGACTGCACTCGTCGGTGAGCGTTACAATCCCTCGCTGGGATTGCTATCTGTCTCTAACACAGCTTCAACTGCACTCGACATCGTGCATTGAAAGCCCTCGGGTCGCTCGCGGTCGCTGACCGGGATATTCTCGCTCAGACAACAGCACAGCACCGCACTCGCGAGAATAGGGCCCGCTCAGGCGACGCTCCTCGCTTCGCTCGGCGCCAGCGACCCTCGCCCTTTCAGTCCACCAGGAGAACTCAGGTCGCATAGGCTGTCTGGATGGTGAATGATCGGTGGCCGACTCCACAGACTGCCTCCCTGGCGGACTGAAAGGGCGAGGCGCGCTCGCGTTCATGTAGTCGCCTGAGTGGGCGACTATCCGCGCGGGTTGTGCGGAGAGCGCGGATATCCCGCTCAGCGACCGCGAATGCGAGGCCGACCGGAGGGAGGCCTCGATGCGAACGGGGAGCGTAGCGACCCGTGAGCGAGCGTGCCGAGGGCTTTCATCTCCTATTGCGAGTAGCGGGTACTCCAACTGTTAACGAGCGCGTCGAGGGCTTCCATCTCGCGATCGTGACTGCGGTCACGACGATCACGACTGCGACCGCGGCACCTACAGCGACGGTAACTGGCCACGTCTACAGTCAACCCCGATCCTGCGAATCCCCGAACGAAGCGAGCGTCGCATCTCGTTCCCCGCGGAGATACCGACGGACCCGCTGTTCGTCCCAGCCCAGCGGCGAAAGAACGCTCTCACACGCTCGAACGAGTCGGTCATCGTAGAACCCGGCGTCGTACTCACCACCGTCCTCCAAGGCCAGTCGCACGCGCTCGGGCCCCGATCGGTCGTCGTCGACGACGACGTACTCGACCGACTGGCCGGGGTGGCGCTCCAGTCCCAGTGACTGTGCCCGTTCGAGTGCCGCCTTCGAGCGAGTCGCCTGTGTGTACTCGTCGGCCCGCTTCGAGACGCGCTGGCGGATCGCGAGGTCCTCGGACGCAATCGCCCCGCGGCGCAACCGCCGGCGGTGGACTCGCAGGCGTTCACAAACGGCCTCTGGATCGCGCTCGCGGTCGAACACCCGAACCAGGTCGCGCTGGGCGTCGGCGACGAACGGACAGGTGCTGCGCTGGCGCGCCTCGATCCCGCGGAACTTGTACTGGTCGTCGTCCTCCGTGCGCCCAGCGATACTCTCCTCGTTCCACCGGCCGAAGTATCGCATCAGTGCCGCGCCGCTGGCACGCTTGCGGGGACAGAACGCCACCCAGTCGAAGCGCCCCTCGTGTTCGAGGCGGATGTCCACCTCGTCGGTGACCTCCCGGGCCACTTCGCGGACGGGCCGCTGCTCGCGGTCGGGGTCGGCCGTCACCCAGAGACTGTCGACGATGCCGTGGACGACCCGCCAGCCCGCCCGCTCGAAGGCGTCTTTCGCCCGGAGCATGACCTCGCGAGCGTAGGCGTTGATGGCTTCGTGGACCTCGATGCGGCCGAATTTGGCGTGCCGATACCCCTGATAGCCGAAACACGACACCAGGACCCACTTCACCGCGTCGGCCTTCGCGTCGAGGCGCCGGTGCGTCTCCGGGTCGAGGTCGCCCCCGGACCCGTCACCGCCGAGCCGTCGCTTCCACTCGGCCCGGTCGTCGAGGAGCGGGCCGAGCACGTCGGCGAGGAAAGCGTCGCGGTCACAGACGCTGTAGCCGAGTTCGGGTACGTCGTCGGTGTCGTGACAGTCACAGCGGACGGTGTCGGGCGAGACGTCGTACTCGCGGATGACGTTGGGGTACAGCGACGCGAAGTCGAGTTCGTGAACGTTCTCGTGGACGCCGGAAGAACGAGTTCTTCGGAGCCCTCCCTCGCTATCGCTCGCGAGGATACCAGGGTCGGGCTGGAACGTGAACCCACCGCGGTCGGCGGCGTGGAGCGTGTCGACGGACTTCCAGCCCTCCGTCTGGCGCTTCTGCCAGGGCGCCGGCACCCCTCGTCGGCGGGCCTCCCGCACTTCGATGGCCGTCAGCACGCCACCGATGCTGTCGCGGGCGAGTTCCTGGATCGGCTTGCCCGCGCGTTCGACGAAGTAGTCGATACCGGCCATCCCCGACTCGCCCAGCAGGAAACTGCTCGACCGGTCGACGATGACTCGCCCGGGCACGTCGTACCGCGCCGGCGAGTGACCCACGCGGCCGTAACTCTCGTACGTGCTCGCACCGGCGAGTGTCCGGTAGGTCGGCCGGTCGTCGTAGACGGACGTGTCCCGGCCGAGGTCGACCCCCGCGTCGGCGAGCAGCGGGACGATCTCCCCCGAGGAGAGCACGAGTACGTCCGGGTCCCGCTCGGCGAGCGCTCGCTCGACTGCCCGGCGGACCTGTCGTTCGGTGTCACCCGCCGGGTCGCCGTCGACGGTCAGTCCCGCCAGGTCGTCGTCCGCCAGGGCAGGATCCGGCAGCGAGAGCGAGAGCCGTCGGAGCGGCCGACCGGTGTCCCTCGAACCGGAGACGGGGGTCGGATCCCGTTCCGTGTCGAGACAGTAGCGAAACCCGGGATCGAGGTCGATGTCGTACAGCGAGAACGTCCCCGGCGCGTGGGTCTCGTGTTCGCGCATCCGGACCTCGCGGGCGAACTGGCGAATCTCGCCGATACGTTCGAGTTCGACCCGGAGCATCGGCGAGGGGTCGTCGGTCCGCAGGTCGCGGCGGTGCTCCACTCGCTCGACGCCGTCTACCTTCGGGTCGGGCGCGAGTTCGTCGGCCAGCCAGTCGAGATAGCGCGTCCGGTCGTCCCGGGCGGCGACGTACACTGCCGGCCGGTAGTCCGGGTCGGCCGTCGCCGTCGCGCCGGGTCGTGGCTCGCCTGCAGTGGCTGTTTCGACTTCCCATCGGACTGGTGTCCCGTCCTCGCGGAACTCGACTGTAAACGGCATCGTCACTCCATCGGGTCGGTGCCGTCGGTGCCGTCGGTCCCGTCGGTCCCGTCGTTCTCGACAGCTTCGCGCAACTTCCGGAGTTCGCGCTCCTGGGCGAGCAAGGTGGCAAGAACGAACGCCCGCCAGACGTCGGGCGGGTTCTGCTGGCCGGCGGCGTCGGCGTGACCGCGCGCCCGCTCGAACAGTCGGTCGAAGTCCGCCCGGTGGCGCCGCCGGAGTGCCCGACGGAACGGTCGCCAGTCGCGTTCGAGCGCGTCCAGTCGGTCCCGCAGGGTGGGATTCGTCCGTCCCATCAGCCGAGCACCTCCCCGAGCGTCGGTGCCGGGTCGACGGCGTCGGTGCCGCAGCCCTCGTCGACAGCGAAGCCGTTCGCACCGCCGGGCGCCACGCCGAGCAGGTCGACCCAGTAGGGGATCGTCGTCTGGAACCCCCACCGGTCGACGTAGACGTCGGTCCGGAAGCCCGCGCCCTCGAAGCGCAGGCCCGCGTTCGTCGCCGTCGCGTCGAGCGTGTGGTCGGCGGCCGCGCGGATGTCGTCGACGTAGGCGTCGGCGCTCGCGGTCACCAGTACCGGGACGTCGACGGCCGTCGCCACCGCGTCCAGCAGTTCCAGCGTCGCCGCACACAGCTGGTCGGCCTCGTAGTCGGGCACGTCGTCGTCGGCGTACAGCGCGCCGACCGCGGGCGCGACGACCAGTGACGTGTTCGGTCTGACTCGCGCCGGGAGTTCCCGGACGAGTTCGTGGTGCTGATACCCCGTAAAGGCCCGCGCCACGCGGAGTGATCGGCGGGCCTGCCGAGAGAGCGCGTCCTGGAGTGTCGCTGGCGCGGCACGATTGCACGCGTCCACCCAGTAGGCGGGCCCGCGGTGCTCGTCGAGATGCCGGGCCGCCACCCGATACAGCGCGCTCGGCGCGTCGGTATCGAGGTACGTGACCCCGGGGTCGAGCGTCGGTAACTGGTTCACAAACAGTGTTTCCCGTACGTGCCAGTTATGTGTCGGCCGTCCCCCCGGAGCGAAAGTGGAGTTCTCCTACTAGAAACTCACCCACGGAGTGAAAGTGAAACGGCCCCGCTGGCGTCGCGTTCAGAAGCGGAGGATTCACTCTCCTACTAGAAACTCACCCATCGAGTGAAAGTGGAATGCGTGACCGGACCCGCCTCGCGGGCGTGTACAAAGAGAACGGTAGTTCGTCGGTTTCGGAGCCTGTCGTCAGCTCTCGTGGATCAGTTCGAGGATCCGTTCCTGGTAGTCGGCGAAGGCGGCGTCGGTTCGCTCGCGCGGTCGGTCGAGGTCGATATCGACGACCTCACGGACAGTGCCGGGGCCGCCCGAGAGGACGACGACGCGGTCGGCCAGCGTGACCGCCTCCTCGACGTCGTGGGTGACGAACAGGACGGTCTTTCGGGTCTCCGACCAGATGTCGAGCAGTTCGCCGTGGAGCATCCCGCGGGTCTGGGCGTCGACGCTACCGAACGGCTCGTCCATCAACAGGAGTGCAGGGTCGACCGCGAGCGCCCGCGCGATACCGACGCGCTGTTTCATGCCGCCCGACAGCTCGTTCGGGTACGCGTCGGCGAAGCCGTCCAGCCCCACCAGGTCGATCATCTCGTGGGCGCGTTCGCGGCGTGCCTGCTCGTCCATATCCTGCTGTTCGAGCCCGAACGCGACGTTCTCCAGCACCGTGCGCCAGGGAAAGAGTCCGTACTCCTGGAAGACCATCCCCCGGTCCATCGCGGGGCCGGTGACGGGTTCGCCGTCGAGGCGGACCTCGCCACCCGTCGCGGCTTCGAGCCCCGCGATGATCCGAAAGAGCGTCGTCTTGCCACAGCCCGAAGGGCCGACGATGCAGACGAACTCACCTTCGTCTACGGTAAAGGAGACGTCCGCGAGCGCCTCGACCGAGTCGCCGCCCTGCTGTTCGAACACTTTCGTGACGCCGTCGACGGCGACCGTGTGGTCGGCGGCGTTTCGGTCGTCGGTGTTCTGGTCGGCTCCGCTCGGGTCGGCCGCGTCCTCGCCGTTCAGTTCCGCCACGCGAGGACCCTCCGTTCGACACGGCGAAAGAGCGTATCGCTCGCGAGGAAGACCAGACTGATCACGAGCATGTAGACGACGCTGACTTCGGTGTCGAGGTTCTGAGAGGCGTTGATGATCTGGTAGCCGACGCCGGGTGCGCCGAACAGTTCGGCGGCGACGACGATCATCCAGCACTGGCCGATGCTCGTCCGGATACCCGTCATGAGTTCGGGCGTCGCGCTCGGGATCACGACCTTCCGTATCATCGTCCAGTCGTCGTGGACACCCAGCGACGCCGCGACCTCGGTGAGGTCCTGGGGGACGCCCTCGACGCCGCTGTAGGCGTTGTAGAAGTTGATCCAGAACGCGCCGATGGAGACGATGAAGGTCGCGCCGCCGTGGCCGATGCCGATCCAGACGATGGCGAAGGCGATCCACGCCAGCGGCGGTATCGGTCGCAGGACGCGCGTCACGGGGGTAAAGAGGTCCTCGACGGTCTGACTCCAGCCCATCGCGACGCCCAGCGCGATGCCCAGTACGGTCCCGATGAGGAGGCCGGGCAGGTAGTGCATCAGGCTCTGGAGGAGCTTGACCAGCAGTTTGCTCCCGGTGACGTCGCCGACGAGCGGGAGCGCCAGCGTCTCGGTCTTGGCGAGTTCGCCGCCGAAGGCGACGGCGACGGCCAGCGGCGACGGGAGGAGGTAGGTGCGCCCGACGGCCATCGCCGCGGCCTGCCAGACCGCGAGGAAGACGAGCGACCCGACGAGTCCGAGGACGATCCGGCGCCTGTCGACCCGCTCTGTGAGGGGCGGTCGCTCGGTCGCCGCGGCCGTCTCGGTGTCCGACGCCGCCTCGATACTCATAGGCCGTCGTACACCCCGAAGTCGAACATCTCCGATTTCGAGAGCTCCACGTCGGTCTTGCCGAGGCGACTCGCGTACTCGCTGAACGTGACGGCCTGGTCCTCGATGTCGTGGGGGTTCGTGACGAACGCACTCGCCTGCGAGTCCATCGCGGCCCGGGCCGTCGATTCGTCGAGCGAGTCGATGGTCGACGCGGCGTGGCCGGCCGCGGCGTCCGGGCTGTCCTGTGCGAGCGTCGTCGCTCGCTGGTGTTGCCTGACGAACTCCCTCGCTATGTCCGGATTCTCCTCGCGCAACCGGTCGTGCATCAGCGTCACCGCGGCGGGCTGGCCGGGCATGAAGTCACCGGCCCACGCGATAGACTGGAAGGGCGCACCCTCGGCTTCGATGATCGTCGGGACTGGTTCCATGATGCTCGTCCCGTCGACCTCACCCGCGAGCAGCGCCTGCTGGACGGCCGTCGCCCCGCCCAGCCCCGTGATGTTCACGTCGCTCTCGGGATCGAGCCCGAGTTCCTGGTCGATCCAGTAGCGCAGGAGGATGTCGGGCACCGACCCCGGCGGGAACGTGCCGAAGGTGAACTTCCGGCCCTTCTGAGCCTCGAACTCGGCGAAGGCGTCCGTGCCGTGTTCTTCCCAGAGCGATGCGAACTCGTCGGTCGCGAGGATCTGCATCGCGTCCCTGATGTTCGCGGCGGTGATCTTCGAGGGGATACCCTTGTCCATGATGATCATCGCCGGCACGACGCCGAACATCATCACGTCGAAGTCACCCTTGGCGGAGGCCTGGACGATGCTCGGCCCGTCGGGGAACTGATCGCCGCTGACGGGCACCGAGAGTTCGTCGAAGTAGCCCTCGCCGTCCATCACGAAGTACTGCATGTCCGGGTAGATCGGCATGTAGGCGACCCTGAGTTCGTCGAGTCCGGACGAACCCGACCCCAGAACGCCCGCACATCCGGCGAGCGTCCCGCTACCGACCGTCGCTGCCGCCCCGATCCCCCGCAGATACGTCCGCCGCGAAATTCCGCGTTCGTCACTCATCGTCCACCCGTCGGTACTACACACCCTTTCACGCCCCGATACCCGTAACAACCACCGCTACGCCGGTTCTGCGGCCGAAAACCCCTCTGCCCTCCGCCCCGTCGAGACGCCGGTTTCCGCCGGTACGGCCAGACCGACCGCGTCATAGCTACCGGACAATGTTACGGGTAACGGGACCCGGACGCGTCGATCGGGGGTAGCTGTTGTCGTCGAGTGAGGCCCGCTGCCGCGGGGTGGACCCTCAAGAGTTATCGGGACGGCAACCCCACCGCCGGTATGACCGACTTCTCGCGTCGCGTCGAGGAAGTGTCGATCTCTGGCATCCGCGAGGTGTTCGAGGCCGCGGGCGAAGACGCCATCAACCTCGGGCTCGGCCAGCCGGACTTTCCCACCCCGGAACACGCCCGCGAGGGCGCTATCGAGGCCATCCGCGCCGGGAAGGCCGACGCCTACACCTCGAACAAGGGGACGCGTTCGCTCCGGGAGGCCATCGCGGGTCGCTACGCCGCGGACACGAACCTCGACGTCGACCCGGAACACGTTATCGCCACCGCCGGCGGGAGCGAGGCGCTCCACATCGCCCTCGAAGCGCACGTCGACCCCGGCGAGGAAGTGCTCTTTCCCGATCCGGGGTTCGTCTCCTACGACGCGCTGACCCACATCGCGGGCGGTGTTCCGAAGCCAGTGGGCCTCCGTGACGACCTCACTATGGACCCCGCCGCAGTCGAGGCGGCCATCACCGACGACACCGCCGTCTTCGTCGTCAACAGTCCCGCGAATCCCACGGGTGCGGTCCAGTCGCCCGAAGACATGCGCGAGTTCGCCCGCATCGCCGACGAACACGACGTGCTCTGTCTATCCGACGAGGTGTACGAACACATCGTCTTCGAGGGCGAACACCGCTCGCCCCTGGAGTTCGCCGAGAGCGACAACGTCGTCGTCGTCGGTGCCTGCTCGAAGACCTACTCGATGACCGGCTGGCGCCTGGGCTGGGTGACCGGGTCGAACCGCCGGATCGAACGGATGTTGCGGGTTCACCAGTACGGCCAGGCCTGCGCGACGGCCGCGGCCCAGCACGCCGCCGAAGCCGCCCTCTCCGGCCCCCAGGACGTCGTCGACGAGATGGTCGCGTCCTTCGAGGAGCGCCGGAACGTGCTGCTCGACGGCCTCGACGACATCGGGCTGGACTGCCCGACGCCGAAGGGCGCCTTCTACGCGATGCCCAGAGTACCGGAGGGGTTCGTCGACGAGGTCATCGACCGCGGTGTCGTGGTCGTCCCCGGCGACGCTTTCGGCGAGCGCGGTGCGGGCTACGCTCGTATCTCTTACGCAGTCAATATCGAGACGCTCGAAGAAGCGCTCTCGATCATGGACGACGCCTATCGGGCCGTGCAGTAGCGACCGGCAGCAGTACCCTTGCACCAGATGGCCGCACTGAGTGGTCACCGACTGGTCTTCGGTGCTCGGGCGACCGTCACTTCCCGAGTGGTCGCCGCGGGTGGTGTGTGAACGACTAGCAGAGCGATTATGTGCTCGTCGGCCGTTGTCGTTCGTATGGCCACGCCGCTCGAGGACATTCGCTTTCTGGCGGACTCGGAGAACCGGTTCGCCGCGCTCGAAGCCCTCGCGGCGGGTCCCCGGACGAGGGCCAAATTGGGAGACACGACGGGGGCCTCGAAAGCCACGATCAGCCGCTTGGTCGGAGATTTCGAGGACCGCGGCTGGGTAGCGAGGGACGGCAACCGATACGATTTGACGCCGCTCGGGGAATACGTCGCGAGCGCGTTCGTCGACCTCCACGACCACATGACGACCGCCAGCGACCTGCGCGAACTGCTCCCGTGGTTTCCGCTGGGGGAACTGGACATCGAGTTCGACTTCGAAGTCCTGGCCGGCGCCGAGGTCACTGCGGCGACCCCGGACAACCCGATGGCGTCGGTGGCCCGCGTGCTGGACATCGAACGCGAGTCGACGCGGACGAAGACGCTGGCGGACAGACTCCCCGGGGCGTGTATCAAAGCAAGACACGACGCGGTGGTCGGCGGTACGCAGACGTGCGAACTGGTGACTACTCCTGAGGTAGTCGAGTCGGTGATGGCGTCTTCTTACGCCGAGCAGTTCACGGAGATCATCGCCGCCGACCACGCCACGGTCTTCGTCTACGACGGCGATATCGGGCCCGAGGGCATCTACGACGGGACGGCCTACCTGATCGTCGCCGACGACCGGGACGTCAACGTCGGAGTGATCGAATCCGACGACCCCGACCTCGTCGATCGACTCTCGGATAGGTTCGAACAGTACCGCGAGGAAGCGACACAGCTCACAGCGTCGAAACTGGGAGACGGTCGGGAATCTACCTGAGCTGGGACGTAGCAACGGCGACGCCGAGTCGCGGGACCTGGAGGTACCCGCGAGGAACAGGCAAGTGGTGGACCCGTTGCACGTGGTGCAACGGTTGCAGCAAATGCCTATAACGCCCTCGCAGACGGAGCTTCGCGGTGGGTACAGCACTCGAACACCCGACGCAGACTCGCACCAAGCATGACACTCGACGAAGCACGGCTGAACCAGCAGATACAGACCGCTCTCGACGACTTCGGGGCGACGGCACACGCGCCGCTGGTCGTCGTCGGCGACGAACTCGGCCTGTACGAGGCCCTCGCCGACGCGGGACCGCTCACGTCGACCGGGTTGGCCGAGAAAACCGACACCACAGAACGGTACGTCCGCGAGTGGCTTCGCTCACAGGCCGCCGGCGGATACGTCACCTACGACCCGGAGACTGACCGCTACAGCCTCACCCCCGAGCAGGCCGCGGTGCTGGCCGACGAGACGAGTCCAGCGTTCATGGTCGGAAACTTCCGGGTCGCCCTGGCGGCAGCCGGGATCGAACCACAGCTCACCGAGGCGTTTCGCACGGGCGAGGGCGTGGGCTGGCACGAACACGATAGCGACCTGTTCCACGCCATCGAGGACGCCTGGCGACCGCAGTACGCGGCACATCTCGTCGACGAGTGGATCCCGGCACTCGACGGCGTGGACGCGACGCTCGACGCCGGCGGGCGCGTCGTCGACGTGGGCTGTGGCCACGGCGCGTCAACCGTCCTGCTGGCAGAGGCCTACCCCGAGTCGACGTTCGTCGGCATCGACTACCACGAACCGTCGATCGCGGCGGCCCGGGAGCGAGCAGAAGACGCCGGCGTCACCGACCGCGTGACCTTCGAGGTAGCGACCGCCAAGTCCTACGACGGCGGTGCGTACGATTTCGTGACGACGTTCGACGCCTTCCACGACCTGGGCGATCCCGTCGGTGCAGCGGCACACGTCCGCGAGACGCTCGCCGACGACGGCACGTGGATGATAGTCGAACTGTTCGCCAGCGACTGCGTGGAAGACAACCTCGATCCGATGGGCCGGGCGGCCTACTCGATCTCGACACTGGTCTGTACGCCGGGGGCGCTCGACCAGGAAGCCGAGCGCGTGCTGGGCGCACAGGCCGGTGAGTCGGGTATCCGGGAGGTAGTCACCGACGGCGGGTTCACCCGCTTTCGCCGGGCGGCCGAGACGCCACTGAACCTCGTGTTCGAGGCGAGGCCGTAACGACCGATTCGGCATCGCTCACTGCGCCGTCCCGTCGGCCGTCGGTTCGTCGGCGCGCGACTCGGGTAATGGCGACCCCACAATTGCGAGCGGGACGAGCGTCGCGACCAGCAGTGCGGTGAGTGCCGGGAAGGCGAACACGGGGCCACGCGCCCCCGCGGCGAACCCGGCGAGCACGACGAAGGGGGTCCGCGCGAGCCCGACAACCATCGAGACCGCCGAGAGCACCGTCGCCCGACCGGCGTCGCCAGTGCGGTCGTTGACGTGTCGCTGGACCATCGGCCGCAGGAGGTGCTGGACGCTCTGTGAGACGTAGAAGGTCGCGACGGCCGCCAGCGGGACGGCGAGCGGGACCGCGAACGCGACGGCGACGACGAGCGCGACGATCACGAGAGTTCGCCGGAGGCCGACGCGGGATTCGATAGCCCCCGCGTAGTAACTGATGCCCGCCGCGACGGCCGCGAAACTCGCGTACAGCGGTCCGAGACCGGTCGCCGCCGACAGTTCGAGGCGCTCTCCGATCCCTCCGAGGAGTCCGTCGCTCGTCGCGTCCGCAGCGAGCCCGCCGACGACCGGCACCGAACCCAACGAGAGGTCGCCCGCGACGGCGACTGCGGCGGGCTGGATATATCCGTTGCCGGCGCCGACGACGCCGAACAGCAGCGCAACGAACAGCACGAACGAGCGAAGCGGCGGGCGCAAGAGTCGCTCGCGCAGCAGTGTCAGCGCCTCGCGAGCAGACGGGCTGTTCGGACCCTCGGCCGTGTCTCCAGTATCTGACTCGCGCTCGCCGTCGAACGCCGCAGTCCGGGGCAGCGTCGCGACGACCCCGGCGCCGGCGAGCATGAGCAGTCCGGCGGCGAGAAAGGGGTAGGTCGGGTCGAGGCCGTACAGGACGGCCCCGAGGATCGTCGTCACCGCCGCCGACCAGCGGGCGATGGCGTTGCCCTTCCCGCGGACGGTGGTGAACTCCTCGGTGCCGAGGCTCTCTCGGAGGGTCTCGTAGAGCCACGCCGCCCCAGTACCGGAGGTCAGCGCCATCCCGAGCCCCCAGACGACGTAGACGACGACGTAGGAAACGAACGAGTCGACGACGACGAACCCCAGCAGGGAGAGCGCCATGGCGACCTTGCTCGCGACGAGCGTGTCACGGCGGCCGACGCTGTCGCCGAGGTAGCCGGTGGGGATCTCACCGCCGACGAGCACCAGCGAGTAGACCGCACTGAGCGTCCCGTACTCGGGATAGGACAGGTCCCGAAGGACGAACAGCGCGAATATCGGCGAGACGAACCCCACGGCGGCCATCGCACGGAAGAGGTAGTACCGGCGGAGGACACCGCGGGGGTTCGAACGGTCGACGGACACGCTCCGGTCGACGGTCGGACGCGTCTTGACCGTTTCCTGAACGAGATTTCAGTAGCAATTCGGACTGGGCTGTCGGTGCTGCGGGTGTGGTGACCGGAACCCGCATGTGTCTCCGAACCCAACCTGCGAGTAATGGATCAGTTGGCACCGTCGAACGTCCCCCTCTACGAGACGCGGGCGGAGGGACAGGCGCTGTGGGAGCGGTGTGCAGACCGCGGGCTTCCGGTCGTCGCCGTCCGCGAGGGCGAACGCGGCTACATCGTCCGCTACGACCTGAGCCACCTCGACAGCGAACTCTCCGAGACGGCACTCCGGAACCTCCGCGAGCACGTCCGGTCGGTACGCGGACACGCCGTCCGCGTCGACCCCCTCTCAGAGACCGAGGCGGTCGGCGGCGAGACCGGCCACGTCGCCGGTGACCTGCACGCGCCTACCGAGCGAGACGCCCGTGAACTCGCCTCCAGAGTCTCGTCGTTCGTCTTCGACGACGGAAACCTTGTCTGAACCCGGTTGCGCAGGTCCCGAGTCCGGATTTCGGGCGGACCGGGCCGGAAGAATCCACCGCCGCGAGAAACCACGGCTTTCCAAACGTGTTGGCGGGGCGTATTTTTACCCTGGCCGTCCGTGATCGGTTCACATGGCGCTGGCCACGCGCGGTCACGGACCCCTCGCCGCCCTCCGGGCGTTCGCCTCGCAGATCCATCCCGTGTTCATGCTCCCGCCACTCGCGGCCTCGCTGTTCGGCGGACTCCTGGCCGCGAGCGCCACCGCTGGCGCCGGCGTCGTCCCGGACACAGGGCCGGGAGCGGTCGCCTACGACCCGGTCGTCGCGGGCGTCCACGTCCTGGCCGCCTTCTTCGCGCTCTACACCGCCCACGTCAAGGACGGCTACGTCGACTTCTACGGTCGCGGCGAGGACGACGACCACCCGCTGACGGCGCGGGGCTGTCGCGTCGCACTCGCCGGCGCCTCGGTCGCCTTCTTCGCCTGCGTCGGTGCGGTCTGGTGGCTCGTCGGTCCCGTCGGCGCACTGTTGACGCTCCCGGGCTGGCTCATCGGCTTCAACCACGCTCCCCGTCTCGACATGCACCCCGTCTCGGCGACCGCGGGATACCCGTCCGGGATCGCCTTTGCCCTCCTCGGTGGCTACTACGTCCAGGCGACCGCGCTCTCGCCGACGGTCCTCGCGCTCGCCGGGGTCTTCTTGCTCGTCCTCTCGGGCATCAAGGTGATCGACGACGCGACCGACTACGACTACGACCAGTCGATCGGGAAGCGAACGGCGGCGGTCGCGATCGGCCCCGAGGCTGCCTATCGAGCGGCCTACGCGCTCATGGCGACCGGGATGGTCGCTGTGCTGGGGATGGCGGCCGGGCTGGACGGTGTGCCACCCAGCGCTGCCGGTGCACCTGTGGTCTTCGGGCTCGTCGCACTCGCGGCCCGCCGCGCGGACCCCGAACTCGCGACGAAGTTGCTCATCCGCGGGTCGTACCTCTTTCTCGCCGTGCTGGTCGGGGCGGTGTGGTTCCGGCCGCTGGTGTGACCGGCATCGAACCCCTCTCGACTACAGTGTCCGTACCGAGCGCCGCTCGCGCCCGGTATCGACCGCCAGCGTTTTGCCCCTCAAGCGTGTAAGCCTGTGCGGCATGGACGACATCCGAACCGGCCTCTCGTACGGGGACGTTCTGTTGGTCCCCCAGCGCTCGCCGGTCGACAGTCGGAGCGACGTCGACCTCTCGACGCCGCTCACTTCCGACATCGAACTCGACTCCCCTCTGTTATCGGCACCGATGGACACCGTCACCGAACACGAAGCCGCTATCGCGCTGGGTCGCGCCGGCGGGTTCGGCACGATCCACCGGTTCCTCTCCGTCGAGGAACAGGCTACCGAGGTCCGGCGCGTCGCCGAGGCGGGTCAGCCGGTCGGGGCGGCCGTCGGTATCGCCGAGGACACCGTCGAGCGAGCAGGTGCCGCCCTCGACGCCGGGGCGGACTGCGTGATGGTCGACGTGGCACACGGCCACCTGGAACGCTGTCTCGACGCCGTCGAAACGCTCGACGCGGAGTTTCCCGACGCCGACGTCGTCGCCGGCAACGTCGCCACACCGGACGGCGTCGACGACCTGTACCACGCCGGTGCCGACGCCGTGAAGGTGGGTATCGGGCCCGGATCGCACTGTACGACCCGTCGCGTCGCCGGCGCTGGCGTCCCACAACTGACGGCTATCGACGACTGCTCCGAGCGGGCTCAGGAACTGGGCGTCCCGATCGTCGCCGACGGCGGTATCCGGTCGTCCGGTGACGCCGTGAAGGCGCTGATGGCCGGCGCGGACACGGTGATGATGGGCAGTCTCTTCGCCGGCACCGAAGAGGCACCCCCCGAGATCGTCCACATCGGCGGCGAACCCTACAAGCGTTCACGGGGGATGGCGACGACCGCCGCTGCCGAGGACCGTTCGGACAAGGACGACGCCACGGTTTCGGCCGACGAAGGCGTCGAGGGGTTCACCGAGTACAAGGGCTCGCTGGAAGACGTAGCGGCGGAGTTCACCGCAGGCATCCGCTCGGGACTGTCCTACTGTGGCGGCCACACTATCCCGGCGGCCCGCGAGAAGGCGGAGTTCATCCGTGTCGAGCAGGCCGCCAAGGAACGCGAGGGCGCCCACGGCGACCACGACTGGGAGAGCGTCTCGGTCGACGACTGAGGCGTTTCCCCGGCGGGCCTACCCGTGAGGTTTTCACCCGGGCGGACGAGCGAACTTCTATGAGTAGCGACCGTCCAGGCGGCGAGGGTGACCGTTCCGACGGCCGCTCCGGTGAGAGAGACCGCTCCAGCGAGGGTGGTCGCTCCGGGGAGATGACGCTCGTGTTCACGCTCGCGGCCATCGAGGCGTTCGCCGACCCTGCGACGGTCTTCGAGGAAGCTCGCACGTGGAGTCGCTACGTCGGGATCGTGGCCAGGGACGCCGACGCCGTCGATTCGTTCGTCGACGCTCACGACGTCCGGCCGGACTTCGACCAGGGCGAGGCCGACAAGTGGCTCGCGATGGAGGAGATCGGTGGCGCGACTGCCACACCACGCCACGTCTTCGTCGGAACCTCGATGGAGGACCGCCGGATCGCCGACCACCTCGGGTGGGAGTACCGCCGGCCCGACGAGGTGGCCGAGCGAGCCGGCTGGGCGCTCGCGGCGGACGAGGGAAGCAGGGGCGACATCGTCTCCACACTGCTTGAACGACTGTTCGGTAGCTGACGGGAGGAGACGTCAGTTCGCCGTCGAGACGATCTTGATCACCGAGCCCTCGTCGAGTTCTTCCTCGTCACTGATACGCATGCCCTTGCGGGCGTCGACGGCGTGTAGATAGCCCTCGCCGATGTCGGAGTGGACGGCGTAGGCCAGGTCTCGCGGCGTCGACCCGTCGGGCAGGAGGAAGGCATCGGGGAGGACGTTGCCCTGACCGTCGGTCCAGTGGGTTTCGTCCTGGACGGGATAGGCCGTGAAGTGGTCGAGCACGTCGTAGACGGCGGTATCGAGGGCCTGCTGGACCCCGGTCCCGCCGTGGTCGGCCATCACCTCGCGTATCTGTTCGAGACCCGACTGTTGCTGGTCGCTCAGATCGCCGAGGATCTCGAAGTCCGGGTCGCCGGGGTCGTAGTCGACGACGCCCGCCTCGGCGGCCCGACGGAGCGCGAGTTCACCGTCGGCCGTCACGGGGATCGTCGCCTCGTTGCGCTCTTTGAGCGCCTGGATGTTCTCGGGCGGCGCCACGTCGGCCTTGTTCGCGACGACGACGATGGGTTTGGTGCGCTGGCGGATCTCGCTCGCGAGCGTCTCGCGGTGCTCGTCGGTCCACTGGATCGGGTCCTCGGGGTAGTCGATCTCTCTGAGCGTGCGCGCGACGTCGAGTTCCGTCGCACCGACGCCGGTGAGCATCCCGGTGAGCTGGTCGTCGATGTCGAAATCCGGGGAGCGGGAGGCGCGCTCGACGGACTCCCAGTTGCGGTCGACGATGCTCGCCAGCCACAGGTCCATCTCCTCCTCGACGAACTGCAGGTCCTCGACGGGGTCGTGTTCGCCGACCTCGACGGGTTCGCCCTCGGCGTCGGTCCCGCCGGAGGCGTCGACGACGTGCAGGATGACGTCGGCGTTCGTGAGCTCGTCGAGGAACTGGTTACCCAGCCCCCGGCCCTCGTGGGCGCCGGGGACGAGCCCCGCCACGTCGAGCAACTCGACGGGGACGTATCGTTTCCCGTCGTGGCAGTTCTCGGCGCCACAGCGCTCGTCGCGGTCGAGACAGGGACACTCGGTGCGGACGTGGGTCACCCCGCGGTTGGCGTCGATGGTCGTGAACGGGTAGTTCCCGACGTCCACGTCGGCCATCGTCGCCGCCTTGTAGAAGGTCGACTTGCCGGCGTTGGGCTTGCCGGCGAGCGCGATAGAGAGCATAGCGTCGCTACTCGGGACCGTCAGAAGCGCCTTTCGGTCCCGCCGCTCGGCTCACGTCGTCGCTCGCGGCCGCTGGAACAGTTTCCGCGTGTTGAGATACCGGACCGGTGCGAGAGCGAGACCGACAGCCAGCGCTGCAGCGGGGTAGATGCCCTGCAGCGGTTCGGGTTCCACGTCGACTGCAATGGACCCGATCGGCAAGGGGTCCAGCACCAGCAACAGCGCCGACAGGAACGCCGCGTACTGGAGCGTACTCAACAGGTCGTCGAGGTGGGGCGCGTCGACGACGCCGTCTGACTGTTCGACCGCGGCAAAGAGTGCCGGTGAGAACCCGAGCAAGACGACTGTGATCCCGGCAGCGAGAAGCCACCTCGACTCCGAGTTGTAGACCAGCAATACCCCGAACGCCATCGCCCACGCGCATACCCAGTAGAGTACCTCTATTCCCCCGACTGCTTTCCCGTACTCGGCCATCGAACACCGTTCTCGACACTGACAGGTAATTCTTTGGAAGATAGTATCGACTCGCCCGTCGGACACGGGAGTCAGTCGGCGTCGGTCGTGACCTCGGCGTCCTCGTCGTGACCGTTGCCCGTGGGTTCAGGGTCTGGACTCTCGCCGATCATCGGGACGACCCCCTCGAGTGACTCCTCGATCTCCTCGCGGCTCTCGATCGTCGGCGGTTCGGCGTCCGTCTCGTCGCCCTCGCCGGTTTCGGCGTCGCCGTCTGCTTCACTGTCGTCGGCGTGCCGTTCTTCGGCGTCGTCGATAGCGATCCCGGCGTCCTCGACACCGGGATCGTTCTCGTCCTCGTCGGACTCTGTCTCGCCTTCCGTCCCGGTGGACGGTCCTTCGGAGCCATCACCCGATCCCTCGGGGTCTGTCTGCTCCTCTGGGGCGTCCGCCTGTTCCTCGTCGACGTCCTCGGCCGACTCGTCGGTCCCGTTGTCGGCCGCGGATTCGTCTGCGGGTTCGGGTCCGAGCGCGTCGCGGACCTGCGTGAGTTCGCCGCTCACACGGATGGTCCCCTCGACGACGGCGTGTTCGTGGAGTGCGACGTCCTCGGCGGAGACGTCACCCCAGATGTGGGCGTCCTCCTCGATCCGCACGTCGCCACCTCGCGTCGTCACGTCGCCTTTGACCTCGGTTCCCTCGCCGACGGCCACGTCACCTTTCGCACGGAGGCTCCCGAAGACCGTCGTATCGGACCCGACGGTCATCAATTCGGCGCGGATGTTGCCGTGGAGTCGGCAGTTCGCGCCGATCGTCGCGGGCGTCGAGACGCGCCAGGCGTCGTCGCTGACGCGGGCGCTCCGCGGGATGACCACGGGTTGGGCCTCGCCCTCGTCGGCCTCGATCAGCTGGTCGGCGAGTTCCTCGGCTGCTTCTTCCTCGCCGATCCGGAGTAATTGCGAGAGGTAGACGACGAGGAAGACGACGGTCGGCATCGGGTTACGGATCTCGATGTGACCGCTGGCCTCGAAGGTCTCGCCGATGTCGACGTCGTCGCCGATGTCGGCGTTGCCGGCGACTCGCAGGTCGCCGTCGACACTGACGCGTTCGCCGACGTAGGCGTCGCCGCCGACGAGGACGTCCTCGGCGACTTCGCTCCACATGTCGAGTCGGCAGTCGCCCTCGGCCTCGATGTGGCCGCCGAACTCGACGCGCTCGCCCGCCATGACGTCCGCGCCGCGGACGCCGAACTCGACGGTGCTCTGGCCGCCCACGACCACGTCGCCGTCCGTCACGAGGTCGTGTTCCTCGACGGTCGTGCCGTCGGGGATCGCGAGTTCGTCCAGACGGGCCGAGCGCAAAGACACAGTCCCTATAGCGCATTCGGGCGTCTTAAAGCCTCACGCCGCGTCTGCCGTGCGTCTGACGCGCGTCTGACGGGCGCGTTCCTCGCCGGCGCCACACCGGGGACCGATCCGTCGGTACGCAGGGTTCGACACCTCCAAGTATATAAGCGACTGCGGCCTACGGCCGACTATGACGGTCCTTTCCTTCGACGAGCAGGGCGTCGACGTGGTCTACGAGGGCCACGACTTCCGTCTGGAGAAGTCGCTGATCGAGGACGCGACCCAGAAATCCTATCCCGACGTGACCGACCACGAGGTGCTCAAACTGGTCGAGGAGAATCCCGCACTCTCCGGTGAACCCCGGCGCATCGCCGACATCGTGAACGGATCCTGACGTCGCGCGTCGGGCGATTCTGCCCGGTCCGGACCGCCTCGAGAGCGCCAGTCAGAACACCAGCGTGAGCACCAGATACGGCAGGACGAACAGCAACGCGAACAGGAAGATCAGAATCAGGCCGTAGCTGGCGAGCGTGCCCGCGGCGGTCAGCCACGCCGGGTGGTCGAACTGGTCGAAGCGGTCGAACGCGTTCATACTGGCCGTTCTCGGGCTGTTACCTTAGTGATGGGGGCCGGTCGTCATCGAGTCCCGATGTCGTCTTTCGTCTCTTCGCGGGCTCTCCGGGCGGCCTCGACGGCGTCTGTTCCGTCCCACAGGTCGGATTCCCCGCCGACGCGTTTCCGTCGCTCCGCGACGAGTCGGGAGAGCAGCTCATCGAACGTTTCGTCCTCATCTTTCAACGACGCGAGCGCCGCGTGAGTATCGTCCTCGATTCGGATCCGCTTGCTCACGGACGTCCGTATACAGCCACGGACACAATACTGTTGCGCGAAACCGAAGTAGCCGAAGCGACCCGACCGACACCGCCGAAAAGTGGCGCTACGCGAACGTCCGCGAGACGTCTTCTTCTTCCTCTTCGGCCTGGATCTTCTCCCAGGCCTCGACGAAGTCCTCCATGCGGACCTCGGTGCGCTCGTCGCGGATAGCGAACATCCCGGCCTCGGTACAGACGGCAGTGACGTCGGCACCGGAGGCCTCGCCGGTCTCCTCGGCTAGTTGCTCGCAGTCCAGATCCTCGGCGAGGTTCGTGTCGCGCGTGCGGATCCGGGGGATCTGCTCGCGACCGGCTCGTCGGGTTGTCGTCCGGGTCCGGGCGGTCGCTCAGACCCACGCTCACTCCGTGCGCTCGACGATCCGGTCGACGTACTCGTCGAATGCGTCGGTCGCTCGCTCGAAGGCCGCCGGCGTCGTCACGTCACAACCAAGCGACCGGAACAGGGCGACAGACGGCTCCCGGCCGGTCGAGCGGAGGAACTCCCGGTACGCCGCGGCGGTCAGGTCGCCCTCGCGTAACTGCTGACGAGCGACCAGCCCGCCGGTCGCCCCGAGGACGTACTGGTAGTTGTGGTAGGGGTCGCGCGTCCCGCGCCCGAGCCAGGTGCGACCGGCGTCGGCGTCGAGTTCGACGGGTTCGCGGAACTCCCGCAGGACCGACCGCTGAGTTTCGCGGGCGTCGTCGGGGTCAACCGGTTCGCCGCGCTCAACACTCGATACGAACTCGTGGACGAAGGCGGCGAACATGGCGGACCGATAGAGGCTGCGGCCGACCTGGACCAGAACCCGTTCGAGCGCGGCCTCAGCGAGGACGCCACCCTCGTCGACGAGGTGGTCGGCGAGCAGGAGTTGATGGACCGTGGACGGGACCTCCGAGACGGGCTGGGGAGACGTCGCGTACCGGGCCAGTCCCTCGCGATGGTGTTCGACGTGCATCGCGTGGCCGAGTTCGTGACACAGGACAAACAGTGAGCGGACGTCACTCCGGTAGTTCGCGACCACGAACGGACCGTCGTCCGCCGAGTACTGACAGTACCACTTCCCGGTCTTGTCCACACCTGGTGCGGCGTCGATCCGGCGGCGTTCGAACAGCGACCGAACCCGTTCCACGTAGTCCGCCCCCAGCGGTTCCAGCGCCCCGAGAATGTACATCTTCGCGTCCTCGTACCCGATCGCAGGCGGATCCCGATCGGCGACCGGGACGTCCAGATCCCACGGTCGCAGGACGTCGAGACCGAGACGGTCCCGGCGGCGTTCCAGCAGCCGGTGGTAGGGTCCGAGGTTTTCGCGAATCCCGTCGAGCATCACGTCGTGGACGGTCTCGGGGAGTACGGAATGCATCCCCGAGTCGGGGACGCAACGCCGTCGGAGGTCACGTTCCCGTATCGACGCGTAGCCCCGGACGCTCGCCTCGGCGCTCACTGCTTTTAGTTTCGCCTCGAACGCCTCCGTGATCGTCTCCTCGAACCGTTCGAACGCTCCCCACATCGCGTCGTAGACGCGACGGCGGTACTCCCGGTCCGGCCGAGCGAGTTCGGTCCGGAAGTCCGCGCCAGGGATCTCGACGCGCTCGCCGTCGGGTCGTTCGAGGACGGACGGCTCGCGGTCCCGGCGGACGGCGTGGAGGACCTCCGTCGGCGCACGACGCGTCTCGGCAAACGCCGCCATCGTCTCCTCTCCTTCCAGCGAGCGGACGTGGCGCGCGCGTTCCCGGAGGTTTTCGATGTACCATCGGTCGACGTCCAGTTCGGCGGCGAGGGCGTCGAGTGCCTCGTCGTCGTCGTTGAGACGCCGCAGAGCCGTCGCCACGTGTTCTTCGTGGGTCGATTCGAGGGCGTGGTACCGCTCCCAGCGCGGCGCGTCGTCCCGGCCAATGGCGTTCGCCAGGTTCACGTACAGTTTCAACCGCTGCTTGCGGCGGTAGCACTCCTCGATGGACTGGAGCAACGCCCGCAGGTCGTCCGTCGTCTCCAGGGGACCCGCCGCGCTGGCTTCGAGTGCGTCGAGTTCGTCGTCGAGTTCGCTGGCGGCCGCGGTCCAGTCGTCCGGCGTCTCGTAGATGGTCGTCAGTTCGAAACGGTACTCGGGGTCGATTTCGTCTCGTTTGGGTAGACTCATGACTGTCGGTTATAGTTCGGATGGCTGCTCGCGATGCGAGGTCACGACGGGGACAGGAATTAGCTGAGCATCAGTCGCCTACCCGTTGGTTCGGTTGGGATGGGCCGGCAACAAAACACTGTCGGCCCCGTGTGACGAGATACCAGGGTCAGAACACCAGAACGAGGACCAGATACGGCAGTATGAACAGCAGAGCGAACAGGAAGACCAGTATCAGTCCGTAGCTGGCGAGCGTGCCGGCGGCGGTCAGCCACGCCGGGTGGTCGAACTGGTCGAATCGGTCGAACGCGTTCATACAGCTCCGCTCGGAGTCTACAGACGTAGGCCTGTGGAGCCGGTACGGACCAGAAGTGTTCGCTGCAGCCCTCACGCAACCGTTCAGACTGTTGTGGGATCCCGTCGTCCGTCGTCGACCAGATCGAGATCGATTTCGAGTCCGTCGTAGGGGAACAGTGGCTTCTTCGCAGTCCCGGTTTTCGCGTCGGCCCACTCGATGACCCCGAGTTCCGCCAGTTCACTGAGTTGTCGGTGGACAGTCTTGTAATCGCGTTCGACTAGGTCGGCCGCCGCACTGATACTCTCCGGACCGTGAGTTGCGACCGCTTCCAGCAGTTCGATGCGCTGCTCGCTGAGCAATTCGAACAGCTCGCTGTATGACCCGAAGCGAAGTTCGGGCTGGGGCTCCCCGAGGTCCCCGGGATCGGTCCCCGACTCGACGGCCGCGAGTCGCTCCGCTGTTCGCTCTGCCAGTTCGTCCGCGCTACCGACGGTGATTCTGAGTTTCGTCATGTGTTCTCCCGCTGATGGCACCCCCCACGGTCACCGCGGCAAGTCGTCGAAATCCTCCCGGATCCTCCCCAGGAACCGCTCGTACAGCGCCGTCATGCCCGGAAAGTCGATCTGCTCCACCGTGTCACCGACGTGTTTCTCGTGGCCTTTCGTCTCTTCGTGGGCGTTGTCGTATCTGAGGACGGTTTCTCCGTCGATCGTCCCGTAGTGGAGCGCGTAGCGCCACCCGCTGGGGTACGCGTCGTCGTCGGTCGTGGCGATGGTCACTTTGACGACTCGCCCGTCCACGGTGTACGACCAGTCCTCAACGGGGTGGTAGGGTGCCATCCCTTGCTATGGCTTCGATGCCATAGGTGAAAAATCACGGGGTCTACACTCGTACACCACTCGCCCAGTCCTCGAAGGACGGAGCGGCGTCCGAGTAAGTCGTATGAGATCGGCGCGAGAACGGAAAACAGCGACGGCGTGAGCCAGTGGAGAAATGTGCCGTGGACGGAGCGCGACGGACCTACGCGAACGTTCGCGAGACGTCTTCTTCTTCTTCTTCGGCCTGGATCTTCTCCCAGGCCTCGACGAAGTCCTCCATCCGGACCTCGGTGCGCTCGTCACGGATGGCGAACATACCGGCTTCGGTACAGACGGCCTTGACGTCCGCACCGGAAGCTTCGCCGGTCTCGTGGGCGAGTTTCTCGAAGTCGAGGTCTTCGGCGAGGTTCATGTTCCGCGTGTGGATGCGGAAGATCTGCTCGCGACCGGCCTCGTCGGGTTTGGGAACTTCGATGAGGCGGTCGAAGCGACCCGGCCGGAGGATCGCGCGGTCGAGCATGTCGAAGCGGTTGGTCGCGGCGATAATGCGGATCTCGCCGCGGTCCTCGAAGCCGTCCATCTCCGAGAGTAGCTGCATCATCGTCCGCTGGACCTCGGCGTCGCCGGAGGTCTTCGAGTCGGTCCGCTTGGCCGCGATGGCGTCGATCTCGTCGATGAACAGCACCGAGGGCTCGTGCTGGCGGGCGAGTTCGAACAGGTCCCGGACCAGTTTGGCACCTTCGCCGATGAACTTGTGGACGAGTTCGGAGCCGGCCATCTTGATGAAGGTGGCGTCGGTCTGGTTGGCGACGGCCTTGGCCATCATCGTCTTGCCGGTGCCGGGCGGCCCGTGGAGCAACACACCCGACGGCGGGTCGATGCCGACTTCCTCGAACATGCCGGGATTTTCGAGGGGCATCTCGACGGTTTCGCGCACCTCGTCGAGTTGCTCTTCGATGCCGCCGATGTCCTGGTAGGTGACGTCGGGAGACTCCTCGACTTCCATGACGCGGGCGCGGACATCGGTCTCGTCGTCGAGACTCTTGACGATAGAGAGAGAGTTGTTGACGGCGACGCGTGAGTCCGGTTCGAGGCCGTCGCGCATCTCGTCGGTGACCTCGGTGATGGCCTCCTGGTTGTTGCCGTGTTGCTTGATGATGATCCCGTCGTCCGTGATCTCCTGGACCGTGGCGACGAACAGCGGCGACTGTTTGAGCTTCTTGTTCTCGTGGGTCAGTCGCTCCAGCTTTTGCTGGTACTTGTTGTTCTCGGCGTTGGCGTCGAGGAGTTTGTCGCGCATCTCCTCGTTCTGGCTCTCGAGTACCTCCAGGCGCTCTTCCAGCGCCTCGATCTTGTCCTGCTGCGACGCGTCGTCGTCGTACGGCAGGTCGACCTCGTCCACGGTGTCGGTCATTACACCGCCCCTAGCGGACGGGATAATAAGAGGTTTCGGGTCGGGACATTCCGTGAATCCGGCGGCACACCCGATTCTGCCCCGGAACTGCCCCGACTCGGAATTACCACGTCAGCCGTCAGTCCGCCGTGTGGCCGACGACACCGTCTGTCACGGTGTGAACCGAGACTGGTGCCTCGACTCGACGGTGCCCTCCCGAGACAGTCCGACGGCGCCCCTTCACGTATTTTGCCGGGAGATTCTCCCGGGTTATTTCGAAACGGGAAATATTATTACGCTGTATTCAGTATCCGGAGATACGATGAGCACGTCAGAGACTGCGGAGCCGGAGGGTGTGGAAGGGAAGAGTGGGTGGGACGCGGTCGCCGAGCTGCCCCCGAGTGCGAAACTGGTCGCCAAGACCCTGGAGTACAACGAGGCACTGACCCAGAGCGAACTCGCCGAGGAGACCCTGCTGCCCCCGCGAACGGTCCGGTATGCGCTGAACCGTCTCGAGGAGGTCGACGTCGTCGACTCGCGGTTTTCCTTCGCCGACGCGCGCAAGCGCATCTACACGCTCGACATCGAGTAGCGCGACGACTATCGTTCGCTGTCGAGCAGCGCGCCGATTGCGGGTTCGCCACTCGCGATTCACCGTTCGTCGCTCTACTTTCACCGCCCTCACGACACCTCTTTAGGCGGGGCTGGTCTATCGGGTGTCAGATGACACGCGTGAACCACACCGGCGACACGCACCTGGGCTATCGGCAGTATCACCGGCCCGAACGCCGGGAGGACTTTCTCGAAGCGTTTCGACAGGTGGCGACGGATGCTATCGAAGACGACGTCGACGCGGTGGTCCACGCCGGTGACCTCTTTCACGACCGGCGGCCCGATCTGGGCGACATTCTCGGCGCGCTCTCGGTCCTGCGGACGCTCGACGACGCCGGGATCCCCGTCCTGGCGGTCGTCGGCAACCACGAGGCCAAGCGCTCGGCCCAGTGGCTCGACCTCTACGAATCGCTCGGACTCGCTACTCGCCTCGGTCCCGAGCCCGTGGTCGTCGGCGACACCGCTTTCTACGGGCTCGATTTCGTCCCGCGCGCCCGACGCGAGGAGTTCGAACCGGCCTTCGAACCCCACGACGCCGACCACGCGGCGCTCGTGACCCACGGGTTGTTCGAACCGTTCGACTTCGGCGAGTGGGACGCGCGGGAGATTCTCGACGCCTCCGACGTGGCGTTCGACGGACTCCTGCTCGGGGACAACCACGACCCGGGGACGGCCGAGGTCGACGGAACCTGGGTCACCTACTGTGGGTCGACCGAGCGAGCCAGCGCGGCCGAGCGCGAGGACCGCGGCTACAACCTGGTCACCTTCGACGACGAGGTGGACATCCGTCGCCGCGGCATCGACACGCGCGAGTTCGTCTACGTCGATATCGAACTCGCGGAGGGTGAGGGCACGGAGCGCGTCCGTGACAGGATCGAACAGTACGACGTCGCGGACGCGGTCGTCGTCGTCACCATCGAGGGCGACGGTGACCCGGTCGCGCCGGCAGACGTCGAGGAAGTCGCACTCGACCGCGGCGCACTGGTGACCCGCGTCACCGACCACCGGGAGTTCGCCGAGGAGACCGAACGCGAGGTGAGTTTCGCCGACCCCGACGACGCCGTCCGCGAGCGCGTGCGGGAACTCGGACTGAGTGACGCCGCTCGCGACATCGACGAAACTGTCCGGGCGAGCGACGTCGCCGACTCGAACGTCGACGAGGCGGTCCAGCAGCGGGTCGCCGAACTCGTCGACGCTGGCGACGCTGGGACCTTCGCGTCCGCCGACCCCGAGGAGGCTGGCACGGGCGTCGAAGCTAACGACAGCACCGACCCTGGAGAAGTCGAAACCGGCGACAGCGCCGACGGCACGGACGTCGAGGCTGACGGTGGGGACGACGACGCCGAAGCGGTGGCTTCGACCGACGGCAGCGACGGCGACGCGTCACTGGAGGACTACCTGTGAAATTCGAGTACGTGCGGCTGTCGAATTTCAAGTGTTACGAGGAGGCGGATCTGCGACTGAACGAGGGCGTGACGGTCATTCACGGCCCGAACGGGAGCGGAAAATCATCCCTGCTGGAAGCGTGTTTCTTCGCCCTCTACGGGTCGAAGGCACTCGACGCGAAACTCGACGACGTCGTCACGATCGGTGCCGACGACGCCGAGATCGAACTCGAATTCACCCACGGCGGCGAGTCCTACCACGTCGAACGACGGATCCGCGCGACCGGCGAGCGAGCGACGACGGCTCGGTGTGTGCTGGAGACGCCGGAGGGTCCTATCGAGGGCGCTCGTGACGTCCGGGCGTACGTCGAGAACCTGCTCCGGATGGACGCCGAGGCGTTCGTCAACTGCGCCTACGTCCGCCAGGGCGAGGTGAACAAACTCATCAACGCCTCCCCTGCCCAGCGCCAGGACATGATCGACTCGCTCCTGCAACTGGGTCGACTCGAAGAGTACCGCGACAGGGCGAGTGACGCCCGCGTCGGCGTCGGTCGCGTCCTCGAGAACAAACAGGGCGCACTGGAGAACCTCGACGACCAGATCGCCGACAAAGAGGACAAAGACCTCCACGACCGGCTCTCCGGACTCAAGAGCGACCTCTCGGAGGTCGACGAGGAGATCGAGAACCTCGACACACAGCGCGAGAACGCCGTCGAGACCCGCGACCGCGCCGTCGAGGTGATCGAAGAGTACGAACAGCGCCGCGAAGAACTCGACGACCTCGGCTCCGATATCGAGGAATTGCGCGAGACGATCTCCGAGACCGAGCGCGAGCGCGACGACCTCGCCGACGAGATCGACGACCTCCGAGACGAGCGCGAGGCCGCGACCGACGAACTCGCGGACGTGTTGCCCGAGACCGACCTCGACGCCGACGAGGCCGATGCGGCGACCGTCGACGCAGTCGAGAACCTGGTCGAGGCCCTCGAAGCGGAGAAAGACGAGCACCGAGAGGCCATCGAGGACGCTCGTGTCGAGATGAAAGGCCACGAGAGCGAGGCCGAGAACCGCCGCGAACGGGCCGACGAACTCGAAACCGCGGCCGAAGAGAACCGCAGCGAGGCCGAACAGCTCGAAACCGAACTCGAAGAGACGCGCGAGACACTCGACAGCCGTCGCGAGAAACTCGACGACCTGGACGAACGCATCGCGGAACTCAGGGCGGAGTTCGCGGACCTCGCAGACGACCTGGCGAGTGACCTCGACAGTTCCGTCGAGTTCGGCGCGGCCGAGTCGGTCCGGGAGTCGGTGGCGGCCGACCGCGACGAGGCTGTCGAGACCGTCGCCGGGCTGCAATCCGACGTCGAGAACCAGCGCGAAGCCGTGGCCGAGGCCCAAGCGCTCCTGGAGGAGGGCAAGTGTCCGGAGTGCGGACAGGACGTGGAGGGCGCGCCCCACGTCGATTCCATCGACGAGGACCGAGAGCGACTCGCGGAACTCGAATCGGACCTCGAAGACGCGCGGGAACGGCGCGACGACCTCGCCGACCGCGTCGAGCGGGTCGACAGACTCGTCGAGATCGAAACCGCCGTCGCCGAGACCGAGACCAACCGCGAGAACGTCGCCCAGCTCGTCGAAGAGCGCGAGTCCGGGCTCGGATCGAAGACCGAGCGGGTCGAGGAGTTACGCGAGGAAGCCGCCGATCTGGAATCAGAGGCCGAAGACAAACGCGAGGCCGCCCAGAAGCGAGCAGAGCAGTCCCAGGCCTGTCGCGAGCGCATCGGCGAGCACAACCAGGCCAGAGGGGAACTCTCGGAGCGTATCGAGCGCCTGGAACGAGTCGAGAGCCTGCTCGAAACGGTCGCCGACGCAGACGACGAGATAGAGCGGGTCCGCGAGCGGCGCGACCTGCTTGAGGAGCGCAACGACGAACGGCGCGAGCAACTCGTCGACCTGCGCGAGCGCCGCGCCGACCTCGAAGAGGAGTTCGAGGAGTCACAGGTCGAGAGCGCCCGGAGCGAACGCGACCGCGCCGAGCAGTACCTCGAACAGGTCGAACCCCATCTCGAGGAGTTACGGGAGCGCCGCGACGACCTTCAGGGCACCATCGGCGCTGTCGAAAACGAGATCCAGGAACTCGAGAACCTCCGGAAACAGCGCGAGGACCTGGCCGAGCGGGTCGCGTGGCTCGATTCGCTCTACGACGAGGCCGAGCAACTCCAGCGGATGTACGGCGACCTGCGGGCGGAACTGCGCCGCCGGAACGTCGAGAGTCTCGAAGCGATGCTCAACGAGGTGTTCGACCTGGTCTACCGCAACGACTCCTACAGTCGGATCGAACTCTCCGGCGAGTACGAACTCACGGTCTACCAGAAAGACGGCGAACCGCTCGAACCCGAGCAACTGTCGGGGGGCGAACGCGCCCTGTTCAACCTCAGCCTGCGCTGTGCGATCTATCGGCTCCTCGCCGAGGGCATCGAAGGCGGTGCGCCCATGCCGCCGCTCATCCTCGACGAACCGACCGTCTTCCTCGACTCGGGACACGTCTCCCAGCTCGTGGAACTCGTCCGTGCGATGCGCGACTACGGTGTCGAGCAGATCCTCGTGGTCAGCCACGACGACGAACTGGTCGGTGCCGCCGAGGACCTCGTCCGCGTCAGCAAGGACGCCCGGACCAACCGCGCGACCGTCACCCGCGAGGACCCCACCGAGCAACTCGTCGAAGCGAGCGCCGATTGAGCGCCCTGCTCGATCGTAGTGTGAAGGACGAATCGCCACGACGACGAACCGAACGGCGCGTGCTGTCTCGCGCGTTCATGCGCGAGTCGGAAATCGCGCGAGGGATGAGCACCGGAGCGAGCGGAGCGAAGCGAGGAGCGCAAGAGGCTGGGGAGGCACGAGGCTGTTGCGGTGCTTTGCGGTGCGGGGCGGTGCTGTGCGGTGCCGTCCTGGTGGACTGAAAGGGCGAGGCGCGCTCGCGCCGCAGGGGAGTCGCCTGAGCGGGCGACTATCCGCGCGAGCGCGGCGCGGTGCGGATGTTCGAGCGCGGATATCCCGCTCAGCGACCGCGAGCGCGCCAAGGGCTTTCAACACATATGATCAGGTACAATCGATCTCTCTGCTAGCGAGCGGGCCGAGGGCTTTCAGCCGACGTCCTCGTTCACGTCACCACTCACAACGACCGACACAGAGACGGCGACTCACCGGTCAGCGTCCGGATCGACGCCCTCGACCAACAAAGCGAGTCCCTCGCTCGCCTCGTCGGTCGTCTCGTACCCTCGACCCCCCGCAACAGTAGCTTCTCGAACCAGTCCGGCAGCCCGAAACTCCGCCAGCAGGCCGTGCAGGTCGCTCTCACAGAGGTCGTAGGCGTCGAGTAATACCCTGACGTCCACCGGGCCGCGCTCGTCTATCTCCAGCAAGAGTCCGAGTGCTCGTTCGTCGTGGGCGGCAGTCACGACCGTCCGAACCGCCGGCGAAATTACCCGACTCGCGGTCTCCAGGGGCGATTCGCCGTCCACGACCTCCAGCGACTCGTTCGGAAGGTGGCGCTCCTCGCCGGTCGCCGGGTCGCGCACACGTGAGGAGTCGCCGGACTGCTTGAGCAACAGATAGCGGTTCCCGCTCTCGTCGCGGACCGTGCGCATATCCGGCATAGCCGCCGCTCGTCCGTTACCGTTCCGGTCGGGAACTCACACCAGCGGGGACAGTACGCCAGCCGGCCGGTGCCGCCAGAACCCGAGGCTTACGCCTCGTCGACTGGGTGGTCATCGCCGTCACCGTCGGCTTCGACTTGGGTTTCTGGGTCGGCATCGGGGTCGAGATCGACGTCAGGGCCGCGGTCTTTGTCGGGGGCTGCGTCCCTGAACTCCCGGTAGCGGGCGACGCCGTAGAGGAACGTGCAGAGCCCGAACCCGAGGAGTAACCCGCCACGGCGCCAGTTGTCCTGGAAGTAGATGAACATCGGCCCGAGGGAGAGTGCGAGCAAGGCGACGTCGAAGACCAGGACGAGCCGCCAGAACCCTTGTGCCGTCTCGGCGTCGACGTCCACGCCGCTGGCCTCCGAGTCTACCGCAGGAACGTCGACCTCGGGAACGTCGACAGACGGCACTTCGGGCCCGAGCGACGGTGGGTCGGGTTCGGCGTCCTCCCACCACTCCTGTTCGTCGTCGCCTGCGTCTGCGTCGGCCGCGTCTGCGTCGACTGCCTCCGTGCCAGCCGCCTCCGCGTCGGCTGCGCTCCCGGCCTCGTCGGCGTCACCAGCGTCGCTGGTATCGGGCTCTTCGTCGCCGTCACCGCTCGATGACACAGGCGAGGATGACCACTCGGTGGCAAAAAGCGTTCGCAGTCGGCATCGTCGTCGTGGTTCCAGTCGACGACGTCGCCGTCACTGCGGTTCGGTCTCGGTTTCGGTCCCGGACTGTCTTCGAATATCCGCGACCGTCAGTGCGGCGCCGAGCAGGAGCTGTACGCCACCGAACAGATAAAAGAGGATCGGCGTCCGCGCGGTGACGTCCCCGGTCGCCATGCCGTCGGGACAGTTCTCGACGGCCGTCGGCGAGTCACCCGGCCCCGAACACACCGCACTGTTCGGGACTGTCGCCCCGAACACGAGCAGTATCGCTGCGCTCCGTCGCACGGTCGGCGTCTCTCGGCGACGGGTTATAAAACGTCAGACTAACCGTCCTTGTCTTGTTTAATGCAGTACAATTCCGGCCCGGTGATCGAGGGCCGTCGCGAGGCTGGGTGAACGATGTCAGACGAATCGATGGTCGGTAGTCGGACCGACCAGTGAACCAGAAACTGCCGTCAGGCCATCCGTTCGAGATCCATCGCCTCGCTGGCCTCGATCCACGCGAGGGGGTTCTCTGTATCGTAGATGACGACCTGCCCGTCCTGCTCGTAGGCCTCGGTCGCGGCGACACCCTCGCCGTCCACCGGGTTCGACCGGACGTCCGGGACGTCCGGCGTCTCACTGTCCGCCCCGTCTCCCTGCGTTGGGTCCGTCATTGTCCTCAGCATTCGGTATGCTACACCGTGCCATGAATCTTCTGGCTACGACAAGTGTGACGGACGAGGGTGAGTAGGCACCGATTACCGACCGCAGACACCGTCTCGACCACCGAACGAGTCTCGAGAACCGGGGACGGTGCGGACCGACGGCCCCCGGACCGCGACTATTTTGGGCGGGGGTCTCCAAGGCGTGGTATCCATGGAACAAGCGGACCTGTCGGGGTTCGGCGGCGGGGGCCGGCCGGCCGACGAGGCGGCGGCGGTGGCGGACGACGAGGAGCAGGTTTCGACGGTCGTCGACGCCGACTCGATGCGCTTTCCCGACGCCGAGGGGGCGGTGACGGTCACGGTCACGCAGGTCGACTACACGGTCGAGTACCGCGGCGACGACGAGTTCCCCGTCGTCCACGTCTTCGGGCGCACGGAGGTCGAGGACGGCCACCCGGAACTCGAACACATCGAGGTCTACGACTTCGAACCGTACTTCTACGTCCCTATCGACGACGTCGACGCCGAGACGATCGCCACCTACGACGGCCTCGTCGACTACCGCGAGACCGACGAGAACGGCGAACCCTTCGAGTCCATCCGGGGCGAGCGACTTGCGAAGATCGTCGGGCGCACGCCGCGTGACGTCGGGCAGGTCCGCGACGACTTCGACCACTACGAGGCCGACATCCTCTTCCCGAATCGCCTGCTCATCGACAAGGACATCAAAAGCGGCGTCCGCGTCCCCGAGCGCCGGACCTCCGAGGGCACGATCAGGATCCCCCACCAGGAGGTCGAAGCCGTCGAGGCGAACACGACGCCACGGATCAACTTCTTCGACATCGAGGTCGACGACCGCAACGGCTTCCCCGAAGACGGCGAGGAACCCATCGTCTGTCTGACCTCCCACGACTCCTATCGCGACGAGTACGTCGCCTGGCTCTACCAGTCGCCCGCCGGTGTCGACGGCCCCGCGGCACTCGACGCGTACGAACCCATCGAGGACGACTTCGAGGCCGACGTCCGCATCTTCGAGGAGGAGGAGGCGATGCTCGAAGCGTTCGTCGACTACATCCGAGAAACCAGTCCAGACGTTATGAGCGGCTGGAACTTCGCCGACTTCGATGCCCCCTATCTGCTCGACCGGATGGAGGAGTTACAGAGTTCGAGTCACGACTACGATCTCGATATCGACCGCCTCTCGCGGGTCGACGAAGTCTGGCGCTCGGACTGGAACGGTCCCGACGTCAAAGGTCGCGTAGTCTTCGACCTGCTGCGGGCCTACAAGGCGACGCAGTTCTCAGAACTCGAATCCTACCGCCTCGACGCCGTCGGCGAGGTCGAACTGGGCGTCGGGAAAGAACGCTACCCGGGCGACATCGGCGACCTCTGGGAGGACGACCCCGAGCGCCTGCTGGAGTACAACCTCCGCGACGTCGAGCTCTGTGTCGAACTCGACCGCAAGCAGAACATCGTCGCCTTCTTCGAGGAGGTCGCCTCCTTCGTCGGCTGTAAACTCGAAGACGCGCCCACGGCCGGCGACGCCGTCGACATGTACGTCCTCCACAAAGCCTACGGCGAGTTCGCGCTCCCCTCGAAGGGCACCGTCGAATCCGGTGAGGAGTTCGAGGGCGGCGCCGTCTTCGAGCCGATAACCGGGGTTCGCGAAAATGTCAGTGTTCTGGACCTTGCCTCGCTCTACCCAATGTGCATGTGGACGACGAACGCCTCACCGGAGACGAAAGTCGACCCCGACGAGTACGACGGCGACACCTACCGCACGCCGACGGGCCAGCACTTCCGCACCGAACCCGACGGCATGATGCGGGAGATGATCGACGAACTTCTATCAGAACGCGAAGAAAAGAAAGAACTGCGAAATTCGCACGATCCTGGCAGTGAGGTCTACGAGCGATACGACCGCCAGCAGGCGTCCGTGAAGGTCGTGATGAACTGCTTCACGCCCGACACGGACGTTCTGACGCCGGCAGGGATTCGGAGTATTACCGACCTCGACGTCGGGGACGAAGTGTACTCGCTCGACCCGGAGACGATGCGGATGGAAGTCAAACCCGTCGTCGAGACGCACGCCTACCCCGACTACGACGGGGAACTCGTCAACGTGGAGACGTCGAAGATCGACTTCAGCGTGACGCCGAACCACCGGATGCTCGTCAGGAAAGACGACACGAACGGTATAACTGAAGATACCTGGGATTTCGTAGAGGCCGGCGAACTACACGACTACTGCAATTACGAACTACCCCACGATTGGGAGTTCAATCACGCAGACGAATTATCTGAGACGACAGATATCGTCGAATTAGCCCGTGAGAACACTGACGTGGATCTGACTATTTCCGATGGAGGGAGTATGGCGGCCGCAAAATTCGGAACACCGAGTATACATCGAGAAATCGATACAGATGTTCTACTCGAATTCCTTGCGTGGTTTATTACCGAAGGTTCGACGTATGAAGCAGAGACGAAGAACTATCGGATCAAAATTGCACAGGAGGATGATGACAATCGAGATAGAATCCAGACTGTCGTCGACCACATAACTGATTATCACTACGATAGCGGGAGAGGTGTCAGTTTTTCCAGTAGGATATGGTACGAGTTGCTTGAAGCACTGTGTGGAGACAGTAGCAAGAACAAGCAGATCCCGGAGTTAGTGTTTAATTCCTCGCGAGAACAGAAGTGGGCGTTCCTAACTACCCTCATAGCCGGTGATGGAGATCGCCAAGTCAACTCTTGGCGGTTTTCTACATCGAGTGACCAGCTTCGAGACGACGTATTACGACTCTGTGCGCATCTCGGACTGACTACAAATTATACGAAAGATAGTGGTTCGTGGCGGATACATTGTAGCAAAGACGAGAAAAACTCTCTCCGGATGTACCGGAGTGGGAAAACGTCACACGCGACAAATGGGGTTTATTGCGTTAGTGTCGAAGAAAACGAAACGCTCTTAGCAGGCCGTAACGGGAAATTTCAGTTCGTTGGTAACTCTTTGTACGGCGTCTCTGGGTGGGATCGGTTCCGTCTCTACGACAAAGACAGCGCGGCAGCAGTCACCGCCACCGGCCGTGAAGTCATCAACTACACCCAGGAGACAGTCAACGAATTCGGCTACGATGTCATATATGGTGACACTGACAGTATTATGATTAGTTTATCTGATATGTCTGTCGAAGATGTGATCGAGAACTCCTTCGCGCTCGAAGAGCGGATCAACGACTCCTACGACGACTTCGCGCGGGAGGAACTCGACGCGACGGACCACCGCTTCCAGATCGAGTTCGAGAAGCTCTATCGCCGGTTCTTCCAGGCGGGCAAGAAGAAACGCTACGCGGGCCACATCGTCTGGAAAGAGGGGAAAGACGTCGACGACATCGACATCACGGGCTTCGAGTACCAGCGGTCGGACATCGCACCCATCACGAAGGAAGTCCAGTTGCAGGTCATCGAGATGATCGTCCACGGTGAGGACCTCGACGACGTCAAAGACTACGTCCACGACGTCATCGGGGACTTCGAGGACGGCGAGGTCAGCCTCGACGAGATCGGTATCCCGGGCGGCATCGGCAAGAAACTCGACAACTACGACACCGACACCGCGCAGGTCCGCGGGGCGAAGTACGCCAACCTTCTGCTCGGGACGAACTTCGGCAACGGCTCGAAACCCAAGCGGCTCTACCTGAAGAAAGTCCACCCCTCTTTCTTCCGGGAGGTCGAAGCCGAGCTGGACCTCGACCCGGCCGAAGACCCGCTCTACGGGGAGTTCAAGCGCGACCCGGACGTCATCTGCTTCGAGTACGAGGACCAGATCCCCGAGGAGTTCGAGGTCGACTGGGACAAGATGCTCGAGAAGACGCTCCGCGGCCCGATCGCTCGTATCCTCGAGGCACTGGACGTCTCCTGGGAGGAAGTCAAGAGCGGGCAGGAACAGACCGGCCTGAGTAGCTTCATGTGACCTGACTGGCGGCCACCGAAGCGACGACTCGCTCGAGGCCGTCGAGTTGGCGGCGCACCGACCCCTCCGAAGTCGTCGGGCTGGCGACCCACTGCTGGTTCGAGGTCTCGGCCCATCGACGCGCCGCTGGTCCGACGGGATCGCGTCACCTGACGTCCGAGGTTTTGGAAACGGGAAAATATTTTCGAGGAGTCGGAATCGAGTCGCGAAAACTCGAAAGTATTATCAGCGGCTGGACCCTGTTTTCGGTTGACCGAAACATATGGCAGTACTCGAAATAGACGACCTACACGCGAAGGTTGCGGAGGAGGGCGGCGAACGGATCCTGCGCGGTGTCGACCTGGAGGTCGAGTCGGGGGCCATCCACGCGCTGATGGGGCCCAACGGCTCGGGCAAGTCGACGCTCGCGAAGATAATCGCCGGCCACCCGACCTACGAAGTGACAGGGGGCGACATCCGGCTCCACCTCGACGAAGAAGAATTCGGCGACGAGCCGATCCCCGAGGACCTCCAGACGTGGGACCTGCTCGACCTCGAACCGAACGAGCGGGCGGCGCTGGGCATCTTCCTGGGCTTCCAGTACCCCGCCGAGATCGAAGGGGTCACGATGGTGAACTTCCTCCGGACGGCCCTGAACGCCAAACTCGAGGAGCGCGAGGAACTGTTCGAGGACGACGACGGGGAGAGCGAGGCCGCCGAGGGCGACACCAACGAGGACGCCGCGGGCTACGACACCTCGCCGATGGAAGGCCCGGCCGACGAGGGCGAGGTCGGCGTCGCCGAGTTCCAGCAACTCCTCCAGGAGAAGATGGAGCAACTCGACATGGACGAGAAGTTCGCCAACCGCTACCTGAACGCCGGGTTTTCGGGCGGCGAGAAGAAACAGAACGAGGTGCTCCAGGCGGCCATCCTCGAGCCCTCTATCGCCGTGCTCGACGAGATCGACTCCGGGCTGGACATCGACCGCCTGCAGGACGTCTCGAAGGGTATCAACGCGCTCCGTGACGAGCAGGGCGCAGGTATCCTGCAGATCACCCACTACCAGCGCATCCTCGATTACGTCGAGCCCGACCACGTTCACGTGATGCTCGACGGGCAGATCGCCAAATCCGGCGGCCCGGAACTGGCCGAGGAACTGGAAGACGAGGGCTACGACTGGGTCCGCGAGGAAGTCTACGAGGCGGCCGACTGACGTGACCGACCCGAACCGCGCCACCCACACCACGACACCACACAAATCATGAGTTCCGATCAAGACCACCTGAAAGAGACCGACACCGAGGCCCGATTCGAGTTCAAGAAAGAGGAAAACTCCGCGTTCGAGACGGAGAAGGGACTGACCGAGGAGACGGTCAGGCTCATCTCCGAGGACAAGGACGAACCCGAGTGGATGCTCGAACGGCGCCTGCGCGCGCTGGAGCAGTTCCAGGAGATGCCGATGCCGACCGACTGGCCGGGCCAGCCCGACCTCTCCGAGGTCGACATCGACGAGATCGTCCCCTACATCCGACCGGACATCGAGACCCGCGGCGGTGCCGAGTCCTGGGAAGACCTCCCCGAGGAGATCCAGGACACCTTCGACAAACTGGGGATCCCGGAAGCCGAGAAGAACGCCCTCTCGGGCGTCGGCGCCCAGTACGAGTCCGAGATCGTCTACCAGAACATGCAGGAGCGCTGGGAGGACAAAGGCGTCATCTTCTGTGACATGGACAAGGCCGTCCGAGAGCACGAAGAGATCGTCAGGGAGTACTTCATGACGAAGGCCGTCCCGCCCAGCGACAACAAGTTCGCCGCGCTCCACGGCGCGATCTGGTCGGGCGGGTCGTTCGTCTACGTCCCCGAGGACACGAGTGTCGACATGCCCGTCCAGGCGTACTTCCGGATGAACTCCGAGGGGATGGGTCAGTTCGAGCACACGCTGATCGTCGCCGAGGAGAACTCCGAAGTCCACTACATCGAGGGTTGTTCCGCGCCCAAGTACTCGGCGTTCAATTTGCACAGCGGTGGCGTCGAAGTGTTCGTCAAGGAGAACGCTCACGTCCAGTATTCGACCGTCCAGAACTGGTCGAAAAACACCTACAACCTCAACACCAAGCGCGCTATCGCCGAACAGGACGCCACGATGGAGTGGGTGTCGGGGTCGATGGGTTCGAAAGCCACGATGTTGTACCCCTCGACCGTCCTCAAAGGGCCCGGTTCGACCGACAACCACATCACCATCGCCATGGCTGGCGAAGGACAGAACATCGACACCGGCGCGAAGGTGTACCACAACGCGCCCGACACGAAATCGACTATCGAGTCCAAGAGTATCTCCAAGGACGGCGGCCGTACGAACTACCGCGGGCTCGTTCACATCGCCGACGGCGCCGAGAACGCCTCGACCTCCGTCGAGTGTGACGCGCTGATGTTCGACAACGAGTCGACCTCGGACACGATGCCGTACATGGAGATCCAGGAGAACAAAGTCGACGTCGCCCACGAGGCGACCGTCGGCAAGATCGGCGACGAGGACGTCTTCTACCTCCAGTCACGCGGGCTGGACGACGACGACGCCAAGCAGATGATCGTCGCCGGGTTCATCGAACCGCTCACGGAGGAACTGCCCATCGAGTACGCGGTCGAAATGAACCGGCTCATCGAACTCGAAATGGAAGGAAGCCTCGGGTAACCCTCGTGGTGTCCACACCCCCCACACAACAATGAGTACGCAGGTACACCCCGACATCAGCGAACAGCAGGTCCGCGCCATCAGCGAGGCCGCGGACGAACCCGAGTGGCTCACAGAGACGCGACTCGAGGCGCTCGCGGCACTCGACGACCTCGAGATGCCCGAGGTCATCCGGACGCCCGGTCGCACGTGGACGAACCTCACCGACCTGGACTACGAGACGCTCGTCGACCCCGACAACCAGGCCGAGGACAAGGAGTGGGTCGAGGCCGAGGGCGCCGAGGTCCTGTCGATCCACGAGGCTATCGAGGCCGACGAGGACCTGGTCCGCGAACACTTCGGCAGCGTCGTCGACACCCAGCGCAACTACCTCACCGCGCTCTCGACGGCCCTCTTCACCACGGGCACCGTCATCCACGTCCCCGAGGGCACGGCCGCCGAGGACGTGAAGATCCGGACGACGATGAACAGCAGGTCGCTGTTCAACTACACGCTCGTCGTCGCCGAGGAGAGTTCCGAAGTGACGATCCTCGAACGGCAGTCCACCGGTGACGACGTCGACGGCCATCGCTACTACAGCGCCACCGTCGAAGTCGTCACGGGCGACAACGCGAGCGTCCAGTACGGGTCCCTCCAGAACCTCTCGGAGGAGACGTACAACTATCAGGTCAAGCGCGGACACGCTGCCGACGACGCCAGCGTCGAGTTCATCGACGGCAACGTCGGGTCGCGCCTGAGCAAGAGTTCCGTCGAGACGCGACTCCTCGGCGAGGGGTCGGAGACACGCATCGTCGGTGCCTTCTTCGGTCACGACGAGCAGCACTTCGACATCGCCTCGCGAGTCTGGCACGAGAACGAACACACCACGGCCGACCTGGTGACCCGCGGCGTCCTCGACGACGAGGCACGCTCGGTCTACGAGGGCGTCCAGGACGTCGGCCGCGAGGCCTGGTCGACGAGTTCCTACCAGCGCGAGAACACCCTCATGTTGAGCGACGAGAGCGAGGCCGACGCCTCACCCAAACTCATCATCAACAACCACGACACCGAGGCGAGTCACTCCGCGACGGTCGGACAGGTCGACGCACAGGACCTGTTCTACATGACCTCGCGGGGGCTGGACCCGGAGACGGCCACGAACATGCTCGTCGAGGGTTTCTTCGTGCCCGTCCTCGAAGAGGTCGCAGTCGACGAACTCCGCGAGGACCTCGAAGACCTGGTCGCCCAGCGCCTGCGGTCCTGACGGACGCTCCGTCTTTCTCGACACCGGCACGACAGTGGGCCGATGCCTGGTCCGCGTTCGGGTCGGTTCTCAGCCGCTCGGAACGCGCCACCGATTTAAATACGGGTTCGTTCGAAGCGGCTACCATGCGACCGTTCGAACTCACCGTCGCCGCCACTCTGGCGGTCGGTCCCGCGGTCGGGGTTCCGCTCCACGGCGGGCCGCTCCACGACACCCAACTCCACCTCCTCGTGGACTCGATGCTGGGACTCGTGGTGGGAGTGGCGCTCGTGGGCGTGTACCTGCTGGTGCTCCGGCGGACCGACGGCTCCCGTGACGGCGACACCGAAGAGTCACCAGAGAGGCACTCTCGGGGGCGCAAGAGCGGAAACTCCTGACCGACGACGGCATGCACCGGTCGGCCGGCGTCGGGTCACAGGACCGACGAGCGGGCTCCGCTCATCTCGGCTCGGCTCGTCCGGACAGAGCGGCCCCGAGCGCGCCGCAAGCGGCACCGACGGCGTAGAAGAGCCCGAACCCGACGGCGAAGATGCCGAACCAGACTGCCAGGCCCAGCGCCGCCTCGCCGGTTCCCATCACCGGGTCGCTCACCACCCCGAGCGTCACGAGCAGGAAGAAGAGTCCACCGAACACCAGGAGCGGGACCGAGGCGAAGACGTTGGCGAGTGCGCCTGTCAGTGCACTCTCCATCGTGTCGCTGCCACGGAGTGACCCGGCCACGAGGCCACCCACGAACGGGCTGAAGAGGTTGAGGATCGGGATCAGGAGCACGACGAAGCCCAGCAAGCCGCCGATCCCTGCCGCTTTCAACCGACTGTATGGCGCCGGCCGGGAGCGCTGACCCTGCTGTCCGACGCCACACGAGGGACAGACCTCCGCCGCCGCCGCGATAGCGTCGCCGCAGTTCGAACAGTACTTCTGGTCGGTACCTCGCTCTCGCCGGTCGACGGTGCCCCCGTCGGTCTTCGCTGGACCCCTGGGTGGGGGGTCAGCTCCTGGCACCCGTCGGCTCACCCTGTCGGCCATCGGTGGGTGTTCGATAACGTCGGATAAAAAACCAGTCGCTCGTCGGGTCGGTCGGCCGCTCTCGTGGGAGTCGAACTGGAGACTGGCCGACAGCGAGTGGGGCATCGAGGCCGGCCGAGGAACAGACTTACCTGCCCCCCTCCCGGATACTCGCCCATGAACCGAGGAGAAACCGCCGGGCGCGGGAGGCCGACACTGTGAGTCTCACCGTCCCGGTCGGGTCGGACCACCAGCTGGCCCGACTCCTCCAGATCGGGATCGTCCTGGAGGAGGTCGTCGAAGCGCGGGCCGCCCGACACGCCCGCGAGACCGGGGGCCTCGACGACGAGGTTCGGACGATGCTGGACGAGGCAGCCGAGGAGTCGGCCGAGCACCGCCACCGCCTCGAAGCACTGGTCGACGAACTCGACGCCGAGACCGTCCCCTTCGAGGAGATCGAAGCGCTCGTCGAGGCCCAGTACGAGGCCGACGAGGACTTCGACGGCGTGCTCTACGACCAGTTGTGTAACGAGGAGACGGCCTACAAGTTCTACGACGACCTCGTCGACGCTATCGAGGCGTCGGACGTCGACTTCGGCGTCGACCGCGACCGCCTGCTCGACACCCTCACGAGCATCCGCGAGGAGGAAGCCGAGGGCGCCGAGGAAGTCACACGACTCATGGAGACCCGACGATGACCGGAGACGCGACCAGGACCGGAAGCGCGACGATCGGAGACCCGAGGAAGACCGGGACCACGACGGTGACCGGAGACACGCGGGCGAGAACGACCACGCACACGAGGAGGCGATCGGCGTGAACACCGCAGACCAGTATCTCAAGGCCATCTACCTGGTCCAGGACCGCGAGGACGGCCCGGCGTCGACGGGTGCAGTCGCCGACATGCTGGACGTCAGCCCGGCCAGCGCCAACGAGATGATCGGCAAACTCGAAGACCAGGGGCTGGCAGAACACGAGAAGTACAAGGGCGTCTCGCTGTCCGACGACGGTATCGTCCGCGCTCGTGACGCCCTGCAGAACTACTGTATCATCGAGCGCTTCCTGCTGGAGGTCCTCGAAGTCGAGGAGTTCCGTGGGGAGGCCAAACAGCTAGAGAGCGTCATCGACGAGACGGTCGCCGAGCGCCTCGACACGATCATCGACCGCGAACCGCAGTGTCCGGACTGTTTCGACGCCGAAGAGGACGTCTGTGCGCTGCTGGAAGCCCCGGCGACCGCCGACGACTGACGCTCGCTTCGCTCGTGTCAGTGGGTGGTGCAGGCCACGTTCGGCCCACGAGTGCGCTCGCGGGCCTCGCATTAGCTGAATGCAGGCGGTAATCCCCCTTCCTCAACGAGCAGCGCAGTCCGCGCAAGCGGACAAGCAGCGCAGTAGGGAGGGGATACACCGCCGTCATCGTCTCTCGAACACGTGCTTGGTGCCGGATCACAGGGCCACGGGGCGACTACTTTCACTCCGGATGGCAAGCGTTGATACGTCTGTCACGTCTCTCGAAGTGCGTGGAATGAACTACAACTACAGGTATCGTCTCAAGCCGACTGACAGCCAGTGTGAGACGCTGGACTACCACCGCGATACCTGTAGACAGCTCTACAACCACGCGCTATACCGCTTCAATCAGATTCCCGAGGACGAGGGCACCGTCAAACAGCGTGTCCGCAAGATTCGTGACGAGCTTCCCAACCTCAAAGACTGGTGGGGTGAGTTGACCGACGTGTACTCAAAAGTACTCCAACCCACCGTCATGCGGATTGAAAAAAAACATCACGGCACTCGGAAAGCTCAAAGAGCAGGGCTACAACGTCGGTGAACTTCGGTGGAAGTCCCCACGGGAGTTCCGCAGTTTCACCTACAACCAGTCTGGCTTCGAACTCGACAAGAAAGGTGGCCAGACTGTGTTGTCGCTGTCGAAACTTGCAGACATCCCCATCGAACTTCACCGACCGCTGCCCGACGATGCCACAGTCAAGGAAGTCACCCTCAAAAAGGAGAAAACCGGCGAGTGGTTCGCCATCTTCGGCATCGAGATGGACACAGACCCGCCAGCCAAGCCGTTGCTAGCGGATATTGACGCCGACGAGATGGTCGGCATCGACGTGGGCATTCTGAAGTATACCCATGATACAGACGGCACAGCGGTCGAATCGCTCGACCTCTCGGAAGAACGCGACAGGCTCGAACGAGAGCAACGGAAACTCTCACGCAAAGAGTACGAGTCGAACAACTGGGAGACACAGCGCCAGCGAGTGGCCGAGTGCCATCTTCGAATCAAGCGCAAACGGCGTGATTTTCTGCACAAACTCTCGAACTACTACGCTCGGGAGTACGAACTGGTGGCCGTCGAAGACCTCGACGTGAAAGGGATGCTCGAATCGTCGCGTAACAGCCGTAACACGGCGTCTGCGGCATGGAACACTTTCACGGATATGCTCGAATACAAGTGCGACCGCGAAGGCACGCACTTCGTGGAGATTGACCCCGAAGACACCACCAAAGAGTGCGCTCAGTGTGGCGTCAACACCGACAAGCCGCTGTGGGTGCGTGAACACTCCTGTCCGGCCTGTGGTTTCGAGGCAGACAGAGACGCAAACGCGGCGTGGAACATTCTTTCTCGCGGACTCACCGAACTAGGAGTGGGTCACTCCGAAGGAACGCCTGTCGAGACTGCGCTCCCTGCGGGAACCAACATAGTTCCTGCAAAGCGCGTCGTCGAAGCAGGAAGCCCCTGCCTCAAGGAACGAGCGGCTACGCCGCGAGTGAGTAGGCAGAGGTAGTTCACTTCGCTAGATCGTCGTCGAACAGCGGTCCCTCGAACCGGCGCCAGACCAGCCACGCGAGGACAGCGTAGCCAAGCACCAGCACGGGGGAGAGCACGCTCGCCCGGTCGATGCCGGCCGCTCGCACGTGGACGAACACGGCGACACCGTTGTGGACCATGTGGGCGAGAACCGGCGTCCACAGCGTTCCCGTCGCCCGCGCGAGCATCCCGAAGACGACGCCGACGAGTCCCGTCACGAGGACGGTCCCGAGTGCCAGCACCGGCAGTGCGACCGGCGGTTCGGCGGGACCCAGAGCGAGCGTCAACGGCCACGCGAGGTGCCAGAGGCCGAACAGCCCCGCCTGTGCGAGGTTCGCCCGGTGGAAGGTGAGGCGTCGCTGGAGGGCCCGGAGCGCCCCGCCCCGAAAGAGGAGTTCCTCGCCGGCGGCCGTCAGGCAGACCCCGACGAGGAGGTACTGACCGAGGCCGGCGTCGGTCTTCGTCACCGGGTTGACCCCCTCGACCGCGACGACCGGCTCCCCGCCGCCGAGCGCGACCGCCCCGGCCTGGAGGGCGTGGGCGAGCGCCTGGACGCCGACGACAGCGAGGCCGCCGACGAGGAGCGCGCGGGGCGTCGACGGTGACGGGACGGTGCGAACGTCACGCCCGGCGCTCGACCACACGAGCGCAGCACCGACGAGCGCCGCCGAAGACGTCGACCAGACGAGGACGCCGGTCCCGGGTGTCCCCCCGGCGACCACCTCCAGAAGACGAATTCCGCCGACGACGGAGACGGCGACCAGCACCACGACGGGAGCCGAGCGGGACGGCCCGGTTGGCTCGCCCGGTTCCGTCGGCTGTCCCGGGTCGGTCATTCGTCCAATTTGTCCGGACGGACGGTCAAAAGCGTTCGCGGGAAGTCCGTCGACCCGGCAGTCTCCGGGTATGTGACGACGCTGCCGGACGACAGCCACGGCCACACTTATTCGCGCGGGGAGAGTAGGGTCGACGACTCGCTGACCGGCCCACCATGGAACGCTACGACCAGCTCTACACCCTCTACGAGGAGTTCGACACCGACCGACTTCGCGCGCTCGAAGACTTCGTGGGCGTCTTCCCGCCCGTGGACTCGCGGGTCGCCCTGGAGTACTGGCAGGACGCCAGCGACGACCTGGACGAGGCGAGACGCACCGTACGCGAGGGGTTCCCCGGCGTCGGCGAGACGGTCGCGGACGTCGCGGCCCACGCCACCCGCGACGAGGCCTTTACCGCGATGGACCTGCTCGGGAAGTACGACCGCGGCCCGAACGTCCTCGTCCTGGACGTCGACGAGACGCTGCGCTCGGCGGGGAGCACCGACAACGAGATCCCCCGCGAGACGCTCCGACTCCTCACCGAACTCCACGAGGTCGGTTTCCCCATCGTGATCTGTACCGGCCAGACCCTGGAGAACGTCAAGGGGTTTCTCGTCCAGGGGCTGGGCAACGAACTCGTCCACTCCGGGACGGTGAGCGTCGTCTACGAGGCGGGGTCGGGCGTGTTCACACCCGGCCACGGCGCCGACACGAAACGCCTGCTCTACGAGGACCTCGATACGGACATCGTCGCGGTGTTCGACCGGGTGCGCTCGCGTATCCTCTCCGAGGCCCCCGAGTCGATCCGCCACGGCTGTCACCTCCAGGGCAACGAGTTCAACGTCACCCTCAAGCCCAACTTCGAGACTGGGAGTGACGCGGCCCGCGAGATCGTCGACGAGGCGCTGGTCTACGAACTCGACCTGTTCGGCGAGGCCGTCGCCGACCGCGTCGACGCCGACGCCGCTCACGGCGCGTCGGGTGGCGAGTGGGCGCGGGCCTTCTACGCCGACGCAGACCCCGAGATCCGCGGCGTCCTCGAATCGGACGGTGGGACGCCCGACTGCTCACCCGAAGACGTGCCCGAAGCGGTCCGCGAGATCTTCGAGCGCGTCGACGTCGCCTACTACGAGGCCGACGCCGCCGAGATCGGCAGTCTCGAACTCAACAAGGTCGTGGGAGTAGAGGCAGCCCTGGACGTGCTGGGGGTCGACGACCCGTTCGCGTTCGTGATGGGCGACTCCAAGAGCGACCTGCGGGTGATGGAGTGGGTCGCCGAACACGACGCCGGGATCGCCGCCGCGCCCGAGCACTCCTCGGAGGGCGTGCTAGACCACGTCCGAGACACCGACGGCCTCGTCTTCGACCGGGGCGACGCCGCGACGCCGTTGCGGATCGTCTACGCGCTCGACCGGCTCGCGCGGATCGAGTGAGTCGACTACCCCCCGTCATCCGGTGACTCGCTGTCGGAACGAATAAAACGACGCGCGGGTTACCACCGAGTGCGCAGTCCCGTGGTGTAGTGGCCAATCATACGGGCCTTTGGACGAGACCTGTCATATCAGGTTTCGGAGGTGAGCCCGCGACAGCGGTTCGAATCCGCTCGGGACTATGTCTGTCTCGGTACGGGTCCCCGTTTCTAACGAAGCACAGGCCCAATACCACAGCGTTCACGCTGTGGATGCGCGCCGCAAATCCCATCTATCAACAAAAGCATATTTAATCCGTTTCGGTGTCCTGAGCGACCGAGGTCAGACCAGCTGGATAGTGTTCCCGTTGGACGTGACGTGCAGGTCATCGCCGAGCGTGTAGCCCTGACTCGTCGCGAGGTCGACGTACCCGGAGAACCCGGCCATGTCCTGGTGTGCCGGAATCAGGTGATCGGGCCGCAGTGTGTCGAGCATCTCGTAGTGACCCTCTCGCGAGAGATGGCCCGAGACGTGGACGTCGTCGTAGATACGGGCACCTTGCATCCCCAGCAGCGTCTCGCTCTGGTAGCGCTGTCCCTCGTTGGTGGGTTCGGGGATAATGCCCGCCGAGAAGATGACCTTGTCACCCTCCTCCAGTTCGTAGGGGGTTTCGCCCCGACCCATCCGCGTGAGCATGGCGCGTGGTTCGCCCTGGTGGCCGGTCACCACGGGCAGGAAGTTCTCCTTGCCCTCGTTCATGATCCGCTCGAAGGTCCGGTCGACGGATTTGCGGTGACCGTACATGCCGAGGTCGCTGGGGAACTCCACAGCACCGATCCGTTCGGCGGTCCCCGAATACTTCTCCATCGACCGACCCAGCAGGACGGGCTGGCGGCCGATGTCGTCGGCGAACTCGACCAGCGACTTCACGCGGGCGATGTGGCTAGCGAAGGTCGTCGCGACGATACCGCCCTCGTAGTCTTCCAGGCTCAGCACGAGGTCCTGTAACTCGCTACGTGCGACGGCTTCACTCGGCGTTCTACCCTTGATGTTGGCGTTTGTACAGTCCTCGATGTAACAGAGAACGCCCTCTCGGCCGATCTCGCGAAAGCGGTCCATGTCGATGGGGTCGCCGATGACGGGTGTGTGGTCCATGCGCTTGTCCAGCCCGTAGACGATAGCCCCCTCGGGCGTGTGCAAGACCGGGTTGATCGCGTCGATGGTCGAGTGGGTGACGTTGACGAACTCCAGGTCGACGCCCTCGCCGATGGACATCGCGTCGCCGGCTTCCATCTCCACGAGGTCGTTTCCAACGGTGAATTTGCCCTCGTCGTCGATCTGTTGTTCGACGAGTGCGAGCGTGAACGGGGTCGCGACGACGGGCGCATCGTAGCGGTGTGCGAGTTTCGGGATGGCACCGATGTGGTCGAGGTGGCCGTGGGTGGGCACGATGGCCTTCACGTCACCTTCGAAGTCGGACATCACCCGGTCGTCGGGGATCGCGTCCATGTCGATCAGGTCGAGGCTGTGCATGCGCTCGGTCTGGACGTCGTCGTGGATCAGTACCTTCGAGAGATTGAGTCCCATGTCGAAGACGACGACGTCGTCACCGGCGCGAACTGCTGTCATCTGGCGGCCGACTTCCTCGTAGCCGCCGATAGTTGCGATTTCGATTTCCATAGTGGGGCCGAAAAGAGCGATCCCAGCACTCTGTCGAGAGGGCGCCTGGTAGGGAGAGCAGGGCGTGTGACCGGGAAACAACAGCGCGATACAGTTCAGCGCTTCGAGTTTGCCCGCATCACACGCCGTCCTCGGGGACAGCGCGTGTTTCGGTTACTGAACGGTTGGAGTCCACCGCGTAAGTACTCGGTGGAACAGTTCGCAGAGCCGGGAGATCATACGCGGCCCGATTCCCGTGACCGCCAACACCCACCGGGCGAATGCGTGTCAGTCGAACCGAAACGTCTCCAGGTTCCGAGGTGCGTGCGTCCGGACGTTGAACTGCTCGTAGAGCGCCGAGGAGAGCTGGTCGGTGGCCGTCTCGTCGCCGTGGACACAGAGGATCTCTTCCGGGCGAGGATTCATCGTGCCGACGAAGTCCTCGAGTCCGTTCCGGTCGGCGTGGCCGGAGAACCCGCTCACGGAGTCGACGTTCAGACGGAGCGTCAACTGCTCGCTGCGACTGCCCCGGTCGCGGAAGGGGATCTCGCGGCGGCCGCTCTGGATCGTCCGCCCGAGCGTTCCCTGTGCCTGATAACCGACGAACAACAGCGTGTTCTCCGTCTCACCACCGAGGAGCCTGAGCCAGGACATGATCGGCCCCCCGGTCACCATCCCCGAGGTCGAGAGGATAATGCACGGTTCACCGTCGGTGATCTCTTCGCGCATCTCCTGGCCGCCGTCGACCTGCTGGAACTGGTCGGCGAGGAACGGGTTCTCGTCGTCTTTGAGGATCCGCTGGCGAAGGCCGTCACGGAGGAACTCGGGGTAGGCCGTGTGGATCGCCGTCGCCTCGCGGATCATCCCGTCGAGATAGACCGGCATCGTCGGGATGCGCCCCTCGCGCATCGCCTCTTCGAGAACGAGCATGAGTTCCTGCGAGCGCCCGACGGCAAAGGCCGGGATGACCACTTTCCCGCCGTTCTCGTAGGTCTCGTTGACGAGTTGCGTGAGTTTGCTCTCGCTGTCCGCCTGGTCGGTCTGGTAGTCGTCGCGCCGGCCGTAGGTCGACTCCATGACGAGCGTCTCGACGCGTGGGAAGTCGTTCGACGCGCCGTTGAACAGGCGCGTGTCGGTGTAGTGGACGTCACCCGAAAAGACGACGTTGTGAAACCCGCTGCCGACGTGGAAGTGAGCCACGGCGCTCCCGAGGATGTGCCCGGCGTTGTGCAGCGTGAGCTTGATATCCGGAGCGATGTCCGTGACGTTTCCGTACTCCAGCGTGATGGTGCGTTTGAGTTCCTCGCGGACCATCTCACTCGTATACGGCGGGTTGCGCCCCTCCTTGGCGGCGACGTCGAGATAGTCGATCTGGAGCAGCCCCATCAGGTCCCGGGTCGGCTGTGTGGTGTAGATGGGGCCGTCGTACCCGTACTTGAACAGGAGCGGCAGGAGCGCCGAGTGGTCGAGGTGTGCGTGGGTCAGGACGACCGCATCGAGGTCGGGGATCGGATTTGCCTCCGGAATCTGCAGGTAGGGGACCTCCCCCTCGGCGCCGGGTTTGTCCCCACAGTCGACGAGGATTCGTGTCTCGGGCGTGCTGAGGACGAAGCTCGCTCGACCGACTTCCCGACAGCAGCCCAGCGTCGTCACGCGAACCCACTCCTCGTCAGCGGACGGTTCGCGGTGGATCTCCTCGCCGACCCCTTCGAGGAACTCGCGGCGGTCGGCCCGTTCCTGGATGAGATAGTTACGCACGTTGTCGACCGTCGAGGACTCCATGGGCGGCGTCCGGAGGACTTCCGTCGTCCAGCCGACGTCCTGCTGGATCTCGCGAAGCGTGCTACCACGTTGGCCGATGACGAGTCCTGGTTTCTCCGCTTCGATCAGAACTTCACCGGTCGTCGGATAGAAGCGTAGATTCGTGATCCCGGCTTCCTCGGGGATCACCTCGCGGATGCGTGCTTCGGCCTCGCGCTCACTGGTCTGGGTCCCGTGTGCCGGACGGACAGTGATCCGCTTTCGAACGGTGCTCGCCAGGTGCGGGAGCAATCCGTCCTTCTCGGCGAATTTTCTCGGCGTCTCGGTGTAGACGACGAGTTCCGGGCCTTCGTAGGTGACTCGGGAGATCGTGAGATCGTCGGGGATCTCGGCTTCTAACTCGGCACGCGTCGTCTCGAGCGGGGTCGGACTGTCGTCAGTACTCATTCGTATCGGGAAATATCGATGACGAACGCCGCAACCGGTCACACGACGACTCGATCGGAAACGGCTCCGTTCGAATACGGGCTCTTGCAGAACCGTACAACGCATATCGGTTCGAATCGTCCGTCTCGGATCTCCAGTCCAGACCTCGATTCTGGACGGCGGAGACCATCGAGATAACGGACTCGCCGGCGCGTGAACGGATGAAGTCGTTCAGGCAAGACTAATCAAGTGACGATATAAACCTCTTCCGGCACCTGCCGAAGGGTCGCCTGTTCAGACAACACCTAGAGGACTCGGTTCCTGTGGGAGACTCACACAGGATCCAAACGAATAAGCGGCACGAACGAGAATCTCGCCCTGTCGAGCCCCTCTACAGGGATAGCTGTGTAACGACCAGGTAGCACCGCCCGATGAGGCCACTCGGCTGAGGGCGTGTATCGCTGCCTCCGAACGCCAGTCTCCCTGCACTGGTTTACGGTAGGCCCCACGCATGCCATACGTGGGAATAGCCAACACAGAGGTTCAGACCGGGCTTGTCCCGGGCCTCGACCTGCTTCAACGCCTCTGTGAACTGGTAGCAAGCGTTCCGTTCTCGAGTAGATAATTCCCACCCAGGTCGCTCGATCCGGGGATCGTCCTCGTCCATCCGAATCGATTGTGTGGAGAGTATGCACTGTCGGTGTGCTGTTAAAACCGGCCACCGCCCATTCCCGGATAGATGACTGGAGAATCTGTCTCGATGGCCGCGACGGCGCGAGATGCTCTGGAGGATCTCCCTCCGAGTGCGAAATTGGTCGCGAAGACGCTCGAGTACGAGGGGAAGCTGACACAGTCACAGATCGCCGAGTCGACGCTCCTCCCACCACGGACGGTCCGGTTTGCACTGACCGAGCTCGAAGACGAGGGGATCGTCGACTCCCGTATCTCGTTTATGGACGCGCGAAAGCGGATCTACTCCCTTTCTGTCGAGGAGCTGTAATACTGATAGTGATGCTTGTAGATTATTTCCGGATGGCGCCGATCCCAGGGTCGACACATACCGGTAAATCGCTACAAGAATCACTATGAGGCGACCCTGCTCGAATCGAGAGTCCGGCCCGGAGGTCACCGATCTGTAACCGGGTGTGGGAGACGTTGTCCTAGTCTCATACTTGTGACTCGAGGATACCCGAGTACGACGCTCACAGTATGACCTTCAACGATAGCCCCGACCGAGAGACCGGATCCGAGACGAAAACCCCGTTCGAAAACGGCTGGGCATGGAGAGGCGGTGGTATCGCTGGCCTCGTCGCGACCATCGCGATGGGTGTCGCGATCAGCGGTATGGACCTGTCGACATTACAGCTCGCGATCGCGGGTCTCTACGGCCAGTCCGGAAACCTGATCACCGGCTGGGTCGCACATCTCGTTCACGGTTCGCTGTTCGGACTGCTCTTTTCGTTGCTTCTGTCCGATCCCGGCCTGTACAGGATCACCGACTGGTACTGGAAGTCGGCCCTCGCCGGTGTGGTCTACGGGATGATGCTCGCCATCGTCGGTGCCGGGATAATTATGCCCATCTGGTTGCGTGTCGTCGGGTTCTCCTCGCCGCCGGCGGTCCCCAATGTCACTCTTCCACTCCTCGCCTGGCATCTGGTGTACGGAGTCGTCCTCGGTGGCGTCTACCCGTTTGTCGAGGACCTCTAACCGGTAGACCGCTGGCCGGGAGCGCTCGGTCGGTACTCGCTGTCGCTCAGAGTTCGAGGTCCGCCACCGTCTCGACGTCGAACCGGGTGACCGTCGGCTCACCCGCGAGCAGGTCGGGGAGTGCCGATTCGAATTCTCCAAAGTGCTCGGTCTCGCCGTGTTTCTCGAACGCTGCCTCGTCCTCGTACTGTTCGAAGAATCTGAACGTGTTCGGGTCTTCGATGTCGGCCGCGACTCGATACTGAACGACACCGTCCTCGGCCCGGGAGTGTTCGGCCAACTCCTGCATCCGCTCTGTGGCTTCCTCGCGGTGCTGAGCGTCGATCGGGAACGTCGCGTGGATGACTATCATCGCGTGTCGGTACGCGACCGGACGGACCATAGCAGTTTGGCAGACGTGCGCTCGCCGCACCTGACGGCGAACTGGCTGACAGTCCGATAGCAGGCTTCGGTACTGGTGTCTCCAGCCGTCGAAAAGGGGAACGTGACCGGCGCGTGTACTGTCCGACTCGGTCAGAACGTGATAACTTCGTAGTCGTCGTCGACGAGCGAGCGGATACTGGGGTGACCGTCGTGGTCGTCGAGTGTCACGATGCCGGCGTCCGCGACCGCGTCTCCGACGCCGAAGGCGCCGGCACAGAAGTCACAGACCGACGAGTCGTCCCGCACTGCCTGATAGAGTTCGTGGTAGTCGCTGTCCTCGTCTTCGAGTTCAGGGATCCACTGTGTCCCGGCCCCGTCGAAGATGAGTTCCACCTCGTCGCCGTCGGTCTCTGCGAACTCCTTGGCCGTTTCGAGCCCGTTGACAAGGCGGCCCGTGTCTGCGTGCGATTCCGTTCCGGCGAGGATCACGACTGCTGCTTTCGTCATTGCATGCTCGGGTAGAGACGATAGCCACAAAAACGCGCGCGAACGGTCCAGTAACGGAGTTACGCTCGTGTTATCGGTCAGCTAGTGATGGTGGTCGTGACCACCACCACCGCGGCTGAACTGTCCGGAGAAGGCACGCTGGACGACCTCGGGGAGCGCTGGGTGGATGTGGACCGCCTCTCTGATATCCTGAACGGTCCCGGACCCGGATTTCATCGCCACGACGACTTCCTGAACGAGCGTCGAGGCGTCAGGGCCCACGATGTGGCAGCCGAGGATCTCCCCGTCGAGGTCGATTATCACCTTCACGAACCCCGCCGATTTCATCGTGTCACCGCGAGCGGTGTCCTCGTAGCGGTAGGTGTTGGTCGCGTAGTCCCGGCCCGTATCGCGAAGGTCCTGTTCAAGGGCGCCGACGCCAGCGACCTCCGGGGAGGCGAACACGGCGAAGGGCATCGCACTGTAGTCGACGAGCTGGGGGTCGTCGCCGAAGATGTTCCTGGCCGCCGCCCGGGCCTCGTGATTAGCGCTGTGTTTCAGGAGGTACTCGCCGACGATGTCCCCGAGCGCCCACACCCCCTCGGCGTCGGTCCGGAGGTACTCGTCCGTCTCGACGAACCCCTGGTCGTCGGTCTCGACGCCCGTCGCGTCGAGGTTCAGCGTGTCGGAGTTGGGTACTCTCCCGGCGGCGACGAGTACCTCGTCACCGGTCACCGTCACGGGCTCGCCGTCGTCGACGAGCCCGCCGCCGTCGCCGTACTCGTACGGCCTCGCTTCGACCGTGATCTCGTCGTCACCGCCGGTGACCGACGTCGCGGCGTGTCCGGTGTGGACGGCGAACCGCTCGGCGTAGCGCTCGGTGAACGCTTCGGCGACCTCCTCGTCGGCTTCGGGAAGCAGGTTCGGCCGACGCCCGACGATCGTGACGTCGCTGCCGAACGTCCCGAAGAAGTGACCGAGTTCGGCTGCGATATAGCCGCCACCGACCACGACGAGGTGGTCGGGAGGCGTTTCGAGCTGGAGCGCCTCTGTGCTCGTGAGGTAGTCCACCTCGTCGATCCCGTCGATATCCGGGATCCCGGGCCGCGTACCGGCAGCGATGAGGACTGTGTCCGCCCGCAGACGAGCGCCGTCGTCGGCTCCGCCCGAGACTTCGACGGTTCGCTCGGCGACGAATCTGGCCTCGCCGTCGTACAGTTCGTGCTGCGACGACGACTGCAGGCCGCGACGGATGGACTCCGAGTCCTCCCGTACCTCCTCGTTGACCGTGCGAACGATCTCGGCGAAATCGACACTGTCGACTGTCACATCGATCTCGAATTCGTCGGCCCGCTCGACCGTTTCGAGGACGTCCGCGTGATACAGCAGGTGTTTCGAGGGGATACACCCCCGATTGAGACAGGTCCCGCCGAGCGGCCCTTTCTCGACGACAGCGACTGATTGGCCCTGATTCACCGCGACGTTCGCGACGTCGAGCCCGGAGCCCGACCCGATGACCAGAAAGTCGAATTCCTCCATGTCGGAAGCGAGGTGCGCGAGCGTTATGAACCTCCAGTAACGGATCCGTAAGCCACCGGTCCACCAGGCGCGAGCGCGAGTCAGCCCCCGTAAAACGCGTCTCGACCGTGTGCGTCCTGCCAGGCGAACGCGAACAGTCGGCGAGCGGGCACCCGTTCGAGTTCCCGCCCGTCGGCACTCTCGCCCGTCGCAGGGTCCCACGTCGTCCCGTCGGCGTGGACCGATCCACCGCGTCGCTCGAACGTGTACCCGGGGTTGACGAAGGCGTGGACGCCGTCTTCCGTCGCGACGACCACGACGGACCGACCGCCGACGGAGTCGGTGACGACCCCGCCAGCGGTTTCGATCCGCGGGACCGGGTATCCGACGGCGTCCCCGCCGACCTCGATTCCGAGGACGACCGTCTTCGCGTCGACGTCCGTTCGGTCCCACGAACGTCGCTGCCCCTCACCCCGCATCCCGTAGAGTCCGAACTCGGCGCTGTCGGTGTATCGGTCGTACGGTTCCATATCGTAGATCTCGCGCGGGGACTCCCCGGTTGGCCCGGTGCCCCGTACCGGTTGCAGGACGACTCCGTCGGGATGGTCCCTAGTGAACCGCTCCCAGGTGACCAATGGGGCGGCGAGCATCGTGAGGCGTGTCCCTTCCAGTTCTCCGGCGATGGCCGTCCCGGTCGGCTGTTTCCACTCGCTGTCGGTCTCGCGGTCGTACATGACCAGCGCATCGTCGGCGAGTTTTCCGGACATCCCGAACTCCAGGGTTCGCCCGTCTACCGTGCGGTCGTAGACGACTGCACTCCAGCAGATCGGACACCACGTCACCGCGATCGGGCGTCCGTCGACGACGTCGTTGACGATCTCGTGGTAGCTGAGGATTCGGATGGGATACGCACGCGCCGGGTCGCCGTCGACGACGATCACCTCGTCGTCCGGATCGTCGAAGTACTCGGGACCGAACGCCGGGTCGTCGATGCTGGGGATCGCGTCTCGGGGCAGGACGTCCTGAACGTTCACGGCGAGATATTCGGCCGAACGAGGATAGTGGTTTGGCGGGCGTGCGTCGTTCGTGCGCCGACCGTGCCACTGGTCGGAAGCCCGTCCGACCGGTCCCTGTACCAGCGGCCGTGCTGCTCGGACCGAACCGCGTCTCGACACTCCGGCGACCGGTCGGGCGGCGGACAGCAGGACACTCGACCGGGTCCCGGCACGTCGTCTGTTCGCGTGCGCGTGGCAGAATGACCACGGTCCGGGCGCGTTTTTCGAGGGGTGAGTTACCGGTTCGATACCGGGTCACGGCGACGTGATAAACACGTAAGTTGCCACTGTAACGACTACCGGTATGACGACGAGATCAGGTGACGGCTGGACTGTCGAAGTCGACGATGGCGTCATGATCTGGGAGTTCCTCCCCGGCATGGAGTTGTCGGTGTTCGGTGACGAGGCCTACGAGACCTTCGAGGGACTACTCGACCGCGAGGAGATCTCCGGGATGGTTACCGTCGTCAAACTCGACGACCCGTTTTCACCGGACGTCTTCGACGTCTGGGAGCGGTCGGCCCAACGAGCCAGCGATGCTGGTATCGACCGGTGGGCGGTGGTCGCGGACGGGATCAAGGCCATCTCCCTCCGGGGGAAGGTCGACGCGCGCGACCTGGAGACGCTGACGACCGAAGACCGAACGAAAGCGGTAGAGTGGGCACGGACCGCCGAGGGTTCGTGACCGGCCGGAAGCCAGTCAGGCGGTGCTGGTTCAACGTCACTCGGCATCGATCCGTCGAGCGAACTCCATCGGAAGCAGTGGGTCGGCCGTCATGTTCCGGATCAACGCCTCGTCGGTGGTGTACTGGTCAGTCCCGTGAGCGGTCAGTTGCAGTCGATTTCGCAGTCGTAGGTGCGACTGTACACCCAGTGGCCCTCCTCGGTCCCCGGGGAGAGTTCGGCGTATTCGAGCGATAGGTGCGGGTCGTCGGCGCGGTCGAGCGTCTCGACGAACTGCCAGTCACCTTCGGGGTCGGCGACCGTCGCGCGGTACTCCCAGACGTGGATGTCGGTGTCTGTGACCCGGACGGCGTACGTCTCGGGGATCGCGTCTTCACGGGGCGGTTTCGCGGTCGGCGCGTCGGAACTGGCCATGTCCAGTCACTGAGCGGCCCGGAAAAATACCCTGTTGAGACGCGCGTGAGTGGGTAACTGTCGGGTGACTACGTCCGCAGGGGTCGGTGACAGTCTTCGCCGTATCGAGGTCCGGGACCGGGAGGTCCGGGTGAGAACAGTGCGACCTCGATAGGTGCCCGGCCCCAATCAACAAACAGCCCGAGAGCGGGTCAGCCCTGGGTACGTTCCATCTCGTAGGAGAGGCGGTGGGGCATCAGCGCCAGCGCGCGGACGATGGCCGCGAGCGCCACGAAGATCCCCAGCAGGATGTGTGCGATACCGCCGAGTTTCAGCCACAGCAAGGTCGAAGGCCACTTGTGGATGGTGGCGAGGTCGCTGTTTATCGCGCCGCTTCGCTCCGGGCCGCCGCCGGCCAGGCTGTGCTGGGCGTGCGTGCTGAAAAAGTCCTCCAGCAATGGGTGGAACTGGGTAACCTCGAACACGAGCGCGCTCCCGGTCAGCAGGTAGCCGGTCACGGCGAACACCGCACCGACCACGAGCATCTTCTTGATACTGCCGACGGTCGCTTCCACGTCCTCGGCCGACCGTCGTTCGATCCCGACCGCTGTATTCGTGTCTGACATTACAACACCTGCACCTTCGACGGACGTACCTAAAACCGGAATTGACGCCCGTGTGACCCGGTAACCGGCAGGTTACTTCTATTCTGGTGTTGTGTGTGGGACGCGAGAGGATGTGTCGACGAGCCGCGTCGCTCAGGGAACGACGACGAGGCGACCGGTCAGTACGACGACGAGCAGAGAGAAGGCGGTCCCCGCGGCCGTGCTCGTCAGGACGAGCGCGTCCGTGGTTCGACGCGGGAGCGCCTACTCGACGAGCGGGTGTCAGCCAGTTCTGCTCGGGTGAGAACGCGGTTTATCGTGCCAAAGGGGCGACGACCGTTGCATCGATACGCCGGAGAACACAGCTCCCGGGTGAACGAGTCGCGTTCGGCGCGGGTCGGAAGCGACCCGTTCCACAGCAGAGACAGCGTCTCCTCGAAGGTGGCCTGCTCGGCGAGTTCCGCGATGGGATACCCACGATACGAGAGCGCTCCCGCGTCGCCGTCGATCTCCGAGAGCTCCGACTGTGCCACGAGAACGCCTTCGAGACCACGCCTGATCCGGTCTGACATACAGTACTGGCGCGAATCCGTCCCAATAAATCGCTCCTGAAGCCGACGTAACGGGGATTCCTGCCGGTTACCTCTCTGTCGCTCGTGCGCTCGTGTCGGACAGGCGCAAGCGCAGGGGAGATATATCATCCTCACCCACCGACGAAGAGATGCGACGAACTGTCGGAGTCCCAGACGTCTGTGCCACAGATGTCCCCGGACAGCGACGAACCGTGGTGCCGACACCCGGACACCCTTCCACCCATCTGCCTATCCATCACTTCGTCCCTGGCGACCAACACTCCCCACCGCGTATCGACTCCGATGGGACTGGACGGGTGTCGTCCGCTTTTCGCCACGTCGTCCGGCTGGCTCCCGTTCGAACCCCCGTCGGGTGAACTCGACGTAACGCCGTACACTGGGCGTTAGCAAGACCTATTCGACGAGGACGGCACTGCTCGAACAGGCGCCAGTCACCTCGCACATGCAGTCGGATCCCCCCACCTCACCGTCGCCCCACGCCGTGCTAGTCGCGGTCGTCGACTGCTACGAGGAGTCGAACGAACCGGTGACGGCCCAGCGAATTGCCGACTCACTGGGCGTGGCTACGGTGACGGTGTCCGACCCGCTCGAATCGCTCTGTGACTTCGAGTTGCTCTGTGTCGAGGAAACCGGATATCGACCGACCGTGACCGCACGGGAACTGCTCGCGCGGGGTATCGACCTCGGGGACACCGTCGCACTCGACGTCGTCCCGGAGTGACACTGGCTCCAAGTTTCAAGAGGGTGGTCGTCGTAGGAATCCCCGTGTCTCTCCAAGAGACGCCGGTGATTATCACGTCATGACCGACGAGCACGGATCCGACGGCAAAACCCGCTCGCTCGGGGACCTCCAGCGGGAGGGCGACCGGGCGCCGGTGGATCTCGCCGACAGAGAGTACGCCATCTACCGCTGTACCGACTGTAACAACGTCGTCCTCACGATGCAGGACTGCGACGGCGGGATGACCTGTCACGACCGGCCGATGGAGCGCGTGACCGAGACAAAACTCGACATCAGGCCACCCGACATCCGGCAGGTGCTACTCGACGCGTTCGGACTCCCGAAGCCGGGGTTGGATATCTGTCTCTGTGTCATCGGCGAGGGGCCGCTCTCGCCCGCCGAACTGGCCGGGCGCCTCGATTACGACGAGAGCACGGTCCGGAACTATCTCAACGAACTCGTCGAGTTCGGACTGCTGGAGAAGTCCCAGCTCAACCGCGAGTCGGGCGGGTTCGTCAACGTCTATCACTCGATCGACCTAGAGGAGATGCGCGAGGAGACGCTCGTGGGTTTCTACGCGTGGGCCGGCGAGGCCGCTTCGCTCATCGAGGAGGCGAACCTCACGAAAGAAGACTACCAGGACGCCGATTTCGACGCCGGTCTCAACGAAGTCTTCTGGGAACGGTTCCGGGACGCCAGGTCCGCGGAGTGAACTAATATTTATATCTGGCGGTGATTCGAGTCGCGACTACCGGTCCGTGTTACCTTGAGTAACCTGCCCGGTGTCGGTCCAGGTATGAGTTCAGAATCGACCACGGCGTCGTGGAACGGGTCGAGTGCGGGAACCGACACGCTGCTGTTTACCGACCCCGAGGAGGTCTTCGACGCGGTACAGGACACGCTCGGGCGGAAGTGGCACCTCCGTATCGTCTACCAGTTGCTGGAGAACGGTCCGATGGGGTTCAGTGCGTTGAAATCCGAAGTCGTCGGCGTCTCCTCGAAGATGCTCTCGGAGAGTCTGACCCGACTCGAAGACGACGGGCTCGTCGACCGCGAGATCGTGAGCGATCAGCCGGTTCGTGTCGAGTATTCGCTGACCGAACAGGGGCGTGCACTCCAACCGGTCGTCTCGGCGGTGGTCGAGTGGGGTGCCGAGTACGGGTCGGCGGAGGACGAGTAAATGACCGATTACGACGTCCTCGTGGATGGTCTTCAGGGTCGCCCGGGGATACAGATGGGTCGAGCGAAGAAACTCGAGGACGGGTTCGTGAAGGTAGTCGCGACACCGGACGGGAAGATCCTGGGCTGTCACGCGCTGGGATACGAGGCCTCGACGATGATCCACAAAGTCGTGGTCGCGATGCGTTCGAGGTCGGGGCACGTCTCGGACATCACGGAGACGATCGACGCCCACCCGCCGCTCAATAACGCCGTCGAGTACGCGTTTCAGGACACCGAGGCAGCCTCTGGGAGGGATCACTCGTGAGCGCGAGCACCCAGGACCTGACGTACGAGGTGGTCGTCGTCGGTGGCGGCCCGGCCGGCATGACAGCGGCGCTGTACAGCACGCGACTCGGTCACCGGACGGCGGTCCTAAGTCGCGGCGGCGGTCGGGCGGCGATGATGCAGGAGGTACACAACCTGCTTGGTGTCCGCGAGGAGACCAGCGGGGCAGAGTTCCTCGGGGTCGGCCAGGAGCAACTCGACGAGTACGGCTGTGACCAGCACCGGGACGTGGTCACGTCGTGTTCTCGAACGGACGACGGGCAGTTCCGACTCTCGGGCAACAGCGCCGAGTACGAGGCCGAGATGGTCGTACTCGCGACGGGCTTCAACGACGTCCGACCAGAGCCGCCGCTCCCCCGGACCGGCCGAGGACTGCACTACTGTCTGCACTGTGACGCCCAAATGTTCGTCGACGAGTCGGTGTACGTGATGGGCCACGCCGAGAGCGCGGCCCACGTCGCCGGTATCATGCTGAACTTCACCGACGAGGTCGACCTGCTCACCCGCGGCGCCGACCCCGAGTGGAGCGACGAGACTGCCGGCATGCTGGAGCGCCACCCGATCGACGTGGTCGAGGCAGACGTCACGGGCGTCCAGAACGGCGAGGACGGCTGGCTCAAGGCACTGGAGTTCGAGGATGGGAGAGTCCGCGAGTACAAGGGCGGGTTCGCGATGTACGGCGCCGAGTACAACAACGGCCTCGCCCGTGAACTGGGCTGTGCGATCAACGACGACGGGACTATCGAAGTGGGTGACCACGGCGAGACGTCCGTCGAGAACGTCTACGCGGTCGGCGACTGCACGCCGGGACACAACCAGTTGCCCGTCGGGATGGGTCAGGGGGCCAAAGCGGGCATCGACATCCACTTCGAGCTCCGGGATTTCCCCAGAGAGCCCGACGAACTCGACGAGTTTGGTCCTGTCCGATCCGAGGAAGTCCCGGGTATCCCCGACGAACTGCTCGAACAGGCGGTCGACTTCCACACCTACGACTAGGGGTCGGTACGACACGTCTGTGTCCCGGACCCGCCTGCCCGCGAAAGCTTCTCGGCAGTCGCGGCCGTCCTGCAGGACATGTCGACGACGATCGAGACACCCGACTCACAGGAGACGTGTGCCTACTGCGGGTCACGCATCTTCGACCACGACCCGGTCTGTGTGCGCGACTGTACCGACGACTGTGGCTCGCCCGGGTACTTCTGCAACTACGCCTGTCTGTCCTCGTACATCGACGACGAGGACCTGACCGTCGGCGACGCCTGCGAGTGGTCGCCCGAGTGAGTCCGGGCATGAACGGGTCTGCGTTCCGGACTGTTACCGGTCGACGCGTACCTGCGGTGACGGCGGCCGAAATGCAGGAGGTCGACCGGGTGGCCGTCGAGGAGTTCGGGCTGTCTCTACTGCAGATGATGGAGAACGCCGGCCGGAACCTCGCCGGACACGTCTGCGATGTCGGTTCCCAGCCGGTCGTCGTCCTCGCCGGGAACGGCGGGAACGGCGGCGGTGGGTTGTGCGCTGCTCGCCATCTCGCGAACCGGGACCTGGACGTGTCGGTGGTGCTGGACCGCCCGCCGGAGAACCTGGACGGAGCGGCTCACAGTCAGTACGAGACGCTCGCAGCGATGGGCGTCCCGGTAGACGAGGGCGTGACGGACTCACCGAGGGAGACCCGGAGACGGTCGTCGACGCGCTCGTCGGCTACGGGCTCGACGGGCCGCTCCGTGGGAGCGCCGGCAGACTCGTCGAGACCGTGGAGACGCTGGACGCGACGGTCGTCTCGCTCGACGTTCCCTCGGGGATGATCGCGACGACCGGCGAGCGGCCGGGTCCCGCCGTCGAAGCCGACTCCGTCCTGACGCTCGCTCTTCCGAAGACCGGACTCGCCGAGTTCGACGGCGACCTGTGGCTCGGCGATATCGCCATCCCGGCGGGGGTGTACGACGCACTCGACATCCCGTACTCGAACCCGTTCGACGACGCGTACCGGATCGAACTGGTCCGCGATTCTCGACGGTAGCGGCTTACCGGGGCGTAAGCAGACGTTTTAGACGCTGGCCGTTCTCTCTTCACGGGTTCGATGGTTTCCCGCAAGCGTCGGGTGCTGGTCGTGGTCGCCGTCGCCGAACTGCTCGCGATGTCGCTGTGGTTCAGTGCGACCGCCGCCGCACCGGAACTGGCCGCCGACTGGGGGTTGACCGACACCGAGACGGCCTGGCTGACCATCGCCGTCCAGCTCGGGTTCGTCGTCGGAGCGCTGCTGTCGTCGGTGTTCACGCTCTCGGACGTGGTGTTGCCGCGATACCTGTTCGCGGGTTCTGCAGTCGCGGGGGCGGTGTTCACCGCCGCGATCGCCGCCTTCGTGAGTACCGGGCCGCCGGCTATCGCACTTCGGTTCCTGACCGGCGTCGCACTGGCGGGCGTCTATCCGCCCGGGATGAAGATACTGGCCGGCTGGTTCGAAGGCGGGCGAGGGTTCGCTATCGGCGTCCTCGTCGGGGCGCTCACCGTCGGCTCCGCGCTCCCGCACTTGCTTCGAGCCGTCGGTGGCGTCGGCCGGCCGACGGTCGTCCTCTTCGGTGCTGCGGCGCTGGCGACCGTCGGCGGGCTCCTCGTGTTGTTCGTCGAACCGGGGCCACACCAGGCGCCGGCGGCGCCGTTCGACCCGAGTGCGCTCGGCCGGATCCTCCGTGACCCACCGACGATGCTCGCAAACGGCGGGTACTTCGGCCACATGTGGGAACTGTACGCCGTCTGGACCTGGATCCCGGCGTACCTTACGGCGAGTTTCGCCGCCAGCGGCGCCGGAGCGGCCGCCGAACTCGCCTCGCTCGTCGCGTTCGGGACGATCGCAGTCGGCGGCGTCGGTGCTGTCGTCGCGGGCTACGGCGCCGACCGGGTCGGTCGCACGTCGGTCACGAGTCTGCGCATGGCCGTCAGCGGGCTCGCCTGTCTGGGTGCCGGATTCGCGTTCGGCCAGTCACTCCTGGTTCTCGTCCCGTTCGTGCTGGTCTGGGGGGTCGCCATCGTCGCGGATTCCGCCCAGTTCTCCGCCGCGGTCTCGGAAGTCGCGGAGGGTTCGTACGTCGGAACCGCGCTGACGCTCCAGACGGCGATCGGATTCCTGCTGACGACGATATCGATCCAGTTGGTCCCGATGCTCGTCGACCTGGTCGGCTGGCGGTGGGCGTTCGCACCGCTCGCCATCGGCCCCGCTCTCGGGATTGCCTCCATGTACAGGCTCCGACAGTCCGACGCAGCGTCGCGACTCGCCGGCGGGCGCGGGTGAGTCGTCGACGAGCGCCAGAAATCCGATCGCAGCCGCGAGCGTCGACGCGTCACTCTTCCCGTAAAACACGCTGACGGGGGCCGCTCGCGTGAGCAGCAAGGCGACTTCGGCGACGAGAGATCCGGATAGATATGCGCGATATCCGTCGAACTACTCGGCGTGGATATTTCTGCTCGACGGGAAGTGCCAGGAGAAGGTACGTCGACGACTCACTCGATCGCGGCGGCCAGGTCGCTCTTCTCTTGCATCCCGACGAGTCGGTCGGTTTCCTCGCCGTCTTCGAAGACGACGAACGCCGGGATCGATTTCACGTCGTACCTCGCTGCGACTGGGGGCACCTCCTCGACGTTGATTTTCACGACCGTCGCCTCCACCTCTGTCGCGAGCTCTTCGACTGTCGGTGCCATCATCTTGCAGGGGCCACACCAGTCGGCGTAAAAATCGACCAGAACTGTCCGCTCGGTCTCGAGCAGCTCGTCGAACGCGCGTTCCGTTTCGACGTGAGTCGCTGCACCACTGACATCGTCTCCCGGACGGGCTGGACTGTCTGCCATCGACAGTAGTTCGGCCGGGTCCGTGTTATTGGTTCACGAACGACTCCGTTAGTCAGTTACCGACCGTTCACCTGGCCCCACGACGGGTCGAGAGCGCTACAGAACACCGAGTCCGGTGATCACTAATCGAACGCCGATGACCGAGAGCAAGACCAGTACGGCAGCCAGTTGCGCCCGGTCGGTCGTGTACCGGCGGAGTCTCCCACCGAGCGTCACACCGACGAGTCCGGGAACGGACAGGCCGGCCGAGTACAGCAGCAGGTTCCCGCCGTCGTACAGACCGAGCGTCCAGGCCATCCCGACCCGGAGGCTCGACACGCCGACGAGGATCATCGCGAGGACGCCAACGAACGTCGACCGGTCCAGGTCGAGACTGTCGAGATAGGCCACCACCTGCACGGCGACGTTCGACAGTCCGAAGACGATCCCGGAGACGAATCCGAGTGCCGCCTTCACAGCGGTATCCCGTCGGAAACAGTACCGGGCCACCGCTCGCTCTCCCGGCAGAACGACCCAGGGTTGCTTGACGACCACGTACGCGAGCGTGAAGACACCGAGCGCCGGCGTCAGGAGCGCGGTTCGGACGACGTCGAGCAGTACCATTCCCAAGACAGTGCCGACCATCGCCAACAGAACGTAGGGCCAGAACTGTGCCAGACAGCGGGAAAACTCCTCGCGGTCGAGTTCACGCAATAGCGAGACGTTGGCGGCCAACATCGGGAGGATCATCAACACGACGGCAGTCGAGGGAGAGAGAAAGACCGCGAGCAACGCGGTACTCGCGATAGCGTACCCGAAACCGACGGATCCCTTGACCAGTCCCCCGAAGAGGACGACGACTCCCGCGAGAACGAGCGACGTAGTCGTCAGCATACGAGCGATCAGGCCGACGCGTCCCCGTCGTCGGGTTCGGTCAGGTATTCCATCCCCCAGTCCCGCATCGCGTAGATAACCGGCTGGAGGGATTCACCGTACTGACTGAGTGAATAGTGGACACGAAACGGCTTCTCGCTGATTATCTCTCGCTCCACGAGTTGATTTTCCTCCAGGTCGTCGAGACTATCCGAAAGTACCTTGCTGGAGATCCCGTCGACGTTTTCCTGGAGCTCGTTGAAGCCGCTGGGACCGTGTTCGAGCAGTCGATGGATGATGACGGGATGCCACTTCTTGCCGATCAACGAGGCGGTCGTCGTCACGGGACACCACTCCTCGCCCGCACACCACACCTCTAGCTGGTCGACGTCGTTTCGGCCCGGAAGGTCGTCCATACCCGCTATTCGAGGCCTTTCACCTTAACGGTTACTCATAGAAAGTAGATTACTATACAATACCTATATCTGGTCCCGGGTGTAAACAATGAATAGACGCCGGACTTTCGGTAGCGCGGTCCGTCGAGTACTCAGGCCATGAATCCCAGTCCGATGGCGGATTCGGACTGGATCCACGCCGCCTCGTTGTCCCGGTCGTAGATGATGACTTCACCGTTTTCGAGAGACACGTCGGCGTATCGCTGGAGTTCCGTCGCATCCATCCCGACCGTTCGATATCGAATCTCGTCGTCGTCGGTGCGGACTGACATCAGTGGCTTACCTCGTACTACTAGATTACGGGTAGAAACCTAAATACGTTCGCTAACCCGTCTCACAGGAGGTTACCACGAGTTAACCCGGTGGAGTCAGCCGCCGGGTCGTGGAGTGACCGAAGACCTCGACGTGGGGCGGTTACGTCCCGGTAGTTCGGTGAGTGACCCCTCGCTGGGTAACCACCAAGTTACAAAATTTTGATGGTTTTTCTGGACGACGTTCGGGCCATGTCGACCGAACTGGAGAGTGGGGTCGTGGCACCGGACTTCGAGCTACCGAACGTCGGAATCGGGCCGGATCCGCTCTCGCTCGACAGAGTCGTACAGCGGGTCGATTTTGCCGTGTTGCTGTTGCTCCGGGACTATCACTGCCCGAAGTGTAAGAATCAGGTCCAGACGCTGGCCGATAAAGCGCGGCAGTTCGCAGAACTGAATACCGTCGTCGTTCCCGTGCTTCCCGAACCCGTCGAACGGGCACAGGAGTGGCAGGAACAGTTCGACCTTCCGTTTCCGTTGCTGGCCGACCCCGACAAGAACGTCGCCGACAAGTACGACCAGCCCACCCGGTACGGGAAACTCGGCGCGCTCCACGACCTGATCGGTCGCATGCCCGAGAGTGTGGTCCTCGATACCCGGGGAGAGGAGGCAGAGGTCGTCTACACGTACGAAGGGGAGTCACCGGGAGACCGCCCAGAAGTCGAGACTCTCGTCGAGGAGATCGACAAACTCCAGGAGACGTTCGTCTTCGACTGCTCGCTCGTCGACTGCTGACGAGGCAGTTCTGGCCAGCAGTCTCCAGCACCACCACTCCGACCTGTCTCACCTGGGATCACCGTCCACACGGTTGGGCGCTCTGGCGACACGGTCGCACCCACGCACGACGACGGTATCTTTTCTACGCAGAATTTCCAGACGGTATAACCATTCCCCGTCCGTGCGTCGGTCCGGGAGTTACGGAGCACACCCAAGAGTCAGGTGAGTCACGGTCCATCCGCACATGGATCCCACACGACGGCGACTTCTCAGACTCGGTGGCATCGCAGCGGCCGGCGCGATAGCCGGTTGCTCGACCGAAACGGAGACCGACGCTCCCGACCAGGACGACGGCGGAGACGGTGACGGCGCGGACGGGGGGTCGACGCCGGCATCCACGCCCACAGCGACTGGAACGCCGACTTCGGACGACGGCGACGCAGGGTTCGATTTCGGCGGCTGGTTGAGCGACACGAGCAACTACGACGGTACCACCGCGGACCTGCGCGGGAACGGGTCCGTGACTATCGACGTGGGCGCACAGGCCAACGGCGGTGGATTCGGGTTCGCCCCGCCCGCGGTCTGGGTCGACCCCGGCACGGAAGTCACCTGGGAGTGGACCGGGGACGGGGGGAACCACAATGTCGTCGCCGAGTCCGGCGGGGACTTCAGAAGCGGGGACGCGACGAGCGAGGAAGGGACGACGTTCTCCCGGACCTTCGAGAGCGCGGGTATCGTGACCTACTACTGCAACCCCCATCGGTCGATGGGCATGAAAGGTGCCATCGTCGTCGGTGACCCTGAGGGCAGCGCCACTGCGACCCCGGCGAGTCAGTCCTACAGCTTCCAGGCGGCGTCGTTCGACGCCTACTGGTACTCGCTGTACAACATGAGTACCAACATCGCGATGAGCGGCAACGGCGTGCCATTCCCGCTCAACGAGCAGATGGAACAGTTACAGTCCCAGCGCATGCCGGCGATGCTGGAAAACGCCGACGTCGACCGCCCGCCAATCAACAATCCGAACCTCTCGTTTGCAGCGTTCACCGAAGGCGACCCGAGTTTCACCCAGGAACCCGTTCTGGAGGACGACACCGGCCGACCCGACGCGTCGACGCTTGCCTGGGACAAGAGCCAGTCGTCGCTCGTCGTGAGTCCATCCTCGCTGGGCTGGACTCACCTCAAGGGCGTCACGTGGGCGAAGAACTTCCAGAACCACTTCGACCTGTTGCCCGGCGAGATGGCCCCGAAGTTCCGGGCGCAACTGCTGACGACGCTGGCACAGGTCGGGGTCAACGCCGCGGTCCTCGTCGGCGGATCGAGGGGCAACGGCGCCCTGACCCACGGCGATAGCTTCGAGTTCCTCTCGGAGTACCACCCCAGTGAGGGACGGATCGTCGACGAGACGCGCCGCCCACACCACCACTCGGCGATGCTGTGGTTCCTCTCGGACCTGACCAGCCTCGCACAGAACGGCTGGTTCGGCTACGTCAACCCCCGGCCGCTGATCCCGAAAGAGGCTGGCGCGGACGGCGTCTTCGACCCG
>Ga0207771_100028_pt1 | contig 120354 bp, 124 predicted proteins | sample A23M2SouthBayCA_2_FD_187731 | JGI IMG/M metagenome (GOLD analysis project Ga0207771, IMG submission 187731) | Aerobic enrichment media microbial communities from Eden Landing Ponds, California, USA - A23 M2 (2) (SPAdes) | ecosystem: Environmental > Aquatic > Marine > Unclassified | place... | reverse complement strand
GGCGGACGCGGTGCGGTCGCGGAGGCGGTACGGTCGCGGAATCACCAGCAGTCGTATCGCGAGCGAGTCGGCCGAAGGCCGACGAGCGAGCGGCCCTTTTGTCATGAACGGGTTTTCATCGGGGGGTTCCCGCAGCGAGCGCCGCAGGCGCGAGCGAGGAAACCCCCCGATAGAAAAGCGGTTCCTCAGAAGGAAACGTTCGTCTCGATGTCCTCGGCGGCCTCCCTGAGCCCGTCCTCGCGGGCGTCCTCGGTGTGGCCGCCCCTGAGGTCCTGCTCCGCGAGCAGTTCGGCGAACTCGTCGCGGAAGCGGTCGTTCGCCCGCGTCGACCGAACGTCCGCGGCGGCGACCTCGGAGTAGTGGGCGACGAGTTCCTCGTCGGCGTCCAACGCGGCCGCGCGCTCGGCGAGCGGGGCGTCGTCGACGACCAGCGAGCGGAGACGCGAGAGATCGAACGGCGCCTCGCGGTCCGACTCGCGCACGAGGTGGAGGTCCATCCGGGCGTCGAACACCGCGTCCTCGGAGACGCCCAGATCGTCGGCGATCGCGGCGTCGTCGAGGTCTTCGAAGTACAGCCGGACGACCCGAACGAGGTCGTCGTCGGAGCAGCCGGAGTCGAACTCGTAGCGCTCGCGCATCCGCGCGACGAGGTCCGAGACGCGCTCGGCGGCGTCGCTCTCGCCCGCGAGCGAGCCGTGTCCCTCCTCCTGACGCTCGGTGACGGTGTCGCCGCCCGTCGTGTCGAGGAAGATCTCGCGGAGTTCCTCCGTCTTCTCGTCCATCGGATGGAGCCGAGGCCGTCGCCGGACAAAAGGCTGTTGCCGGCGACGACGACCGTCGTCGCGGACCTTCACGCACGATGGTGTGGGAAGATTTAATCGGGGGCGGCGACGCGCTAACGACATGCAAGCCGACGTGACGCGCGAGACCTTCTGGACGATCAGTCCCGTCGGGAAGGCCGCGTTCTACTACCTCGCCGCGGTCGCGATCGCGGTGTTCCTCTACGGGACGTACGCGCGGTTCGCGCGCTACGCCGCCGGCGAGGACGACTGGTTCGATCGTCTCGACGACCTGCCGGGGCGGGTGCTGCGGGCCGCGCGGATCGTGGCGTCGAACCGGGGGCAGTTCGACCGCGACCTGTACGCCGGCGTGATGCACGCGTTCATCCTGTGGGGTTTTCTCACGCTCCTCATCGGGACGACCATCCTCGGCATCGACCTCGACTTCTGGCGGCCCGTCACCGGCGAGTCGTTCTTCGTCGGCGACTTCTACCTCTCGTACTCGTTCGTGATGGACGCGATGGGACTGCTGTTCGTCGTCGGCGTCGGCATGGCCATCTACCGGCGCTACACCGAGCGCGAGGGTCGCCTGTGGGGCAAGCACACCTCCTTGGAGGACGACGCCTTCGTCTGGACGCTGTTGGCGCTCGGCGTCGGCGGTTACGTGCTCGAGGCGTTCCGCATCATCGGCTCCGCCGAGTTCGTCGCGTTCGAACGCGTGTCGTTCGTCGGCTACTTCCTCGCCGGCGTGTTCGCGGAGGCGGGAGTCACCGCCGGGATGGCCGAGGCGCTGTACACCGTCACGTGGTGGAGTCACTCGCTGCTGGCGTTCGCGTTCATCGCGCTCATTCCGTACGCGAAGCCGTTCCACATGATCTCCTCGTTCGCGAACGTCGTCACCCGCGACGAGAAGGCAGGCGTCCGGCTCCCGGGCGTCCCTGAGGACGCCGGTCCCGACGAGATCGGCTACGGGTCGATCGAGGACTTCTCGTGGCGCCACATCCTCGACCACGACGCCTGTACGAAGTGCGGCCGCTGTTCCTCGGTGTGCCCGGCGAACGCCTCCGGCCGGAACCTCGACCCGCGCGACGTGATACTCGACCTCAAGAGCTACCGCCAGTCGCTGGATGCGGGCGAAACCGAGGAGATCGAGATCGTCGCGGACGGCGGCGACTCCGTGATCGCCGCCGAGTCGATGGAGTCGTGCATGTCCTGTATGGCCTGCATGGACGCCTGCCCCGTCGATATCGAGCACGTCTCGGAGTTCACGCAGATGAACCGCCGGCTCACCGAGACGGGCCAGATGGACGAGATGGTGCAGGACGCGATGATGAACGTGTTCCAGAACGGCAACACGTTCGGCGATCCCGCCCGTAAGCGGCCGGACTGGACGGACGACCTCGACTTCGAGGTGCCCGACGCCCGCGAGGAGGACGTGGAGTTCCTCTGGTACGTCGGCGAGTACCCCAGCTACGACGAGCGCAACCAGCGCGTCGCCCGGTCGCTGGCGACGCTGTTCGAGCGCGCGAACGTCTCCTACGGCATCCTCTACGAGGACGAACAGCACGACGGCAACGACGTGCGCCGCGTCGGCGAGGAGGGTCTCTTCGAGATGCTCGTCGAGGACAACGCCGAGGCGTTCGAGTCGGCGACGTTCGAGAAGGTGGTCACCACCGACCCGCACTCGATGAACACCTTCCGCAACGAGTACCCCGAGGTGTCGGAGTTCGACGACCCCGTCTTCCACTACACCGAGGTCGTCGAGAACCTCGTGGAGCAGGGTCGCCTCGGGCTGGACGGAACGGAACTCGACTACACCGCGACGTACCACGACCCGTGTCACCTCGGCCGGATGAACGACGTGTACGAGGCGCCCCGCGACCTGATCCGCGCGACGGGCGTGGATCTGTACGAGATGCCGCGCAATCGCGCGGACTCCTTCTGCTGCGGCGGCGGCGGCGGCGGGCTCTGGATGGACCACGAGGAGGAGACGAAACCCAGCGAGGAGCGCCTGCGCGAGGCGCTGGAGGACACCGACGCCGGGAGCGAGGTGGAGAAGTTCGTCGTCGCCTGTCCCATGTGCGGGACGATGTACGAGGACGGCCGCAAGACGGGGAACTTCGAGGACGACATCGAGATCGTCGACATCGCCGAGCTCCTGTGTGAGGCGCTGGCGGCGAAGGACGGCGTCGCCGTCGACGCGCCGGCGGACGCGGACGCCGACGGGGACGCGTCGCCGACGGCGGCGGACTGAGTACGGGCCGTACGGGAGCTCGGCGAGTCAGCCGAGTTCCGCGACGACCGTCTCGATCTCCGTGTAGCAGTCGGCGAGGTTGCCGACGGTTCGACCCCTCCCGATTTCCGCCGAGTCAGTGTTCTGGACGATCGGAGTCGCGTGGGCGACGTCGTTTCGGAGATCGGTGATCTCCCCGAGACGCGAACTCGCGTGGTGGGCGCTGTCGTAGCCGCACGCCGCCCAACACCGCTCTACGTCGGTGACGGCGGCAACGAGGGTCGAGAACTGCGCGTAGTGGATCCGGTCTAGTTCGACGTTCGCCCGTTTCGCCGTCCGGTGTCTGTCGTCGACGTCCTCGATGACCGCCGGGGGGATGGTGAGCGAGTCCAGCGTCACGTCCGCTTCGACCAACAGGCGACGCAGCCGCCGTTCGAGAACGCTGATCCGCGAGAAGAGGTGGAGCCGCGAGACGTCCGCGTTGAGATCCGCTCTGGTTACGATTCCCGTGACGCCGTGGCGACCGCCAAGGAAGTACACCGACTGGTCCCGCAACGCGTCGACGACGGACGCGTAGGGAGCGTCCGCGCTGAGTGTGTCGGTGAGCGTGATCGGCGAAGCGACGTCGCGCACCTCAGTCTCCGGGTCAGCGTTGTGGAGGGCTGCCAGCGTGACGAACCGGGTCGGGCCGTCGTCCGCAACCGGTGCGGCGTCGAACCCGTCGCGTTCGAGTCGGCCGGCGGCGTGTTCGGCGGTGCGGTCCGCGGAGATCGTCTCGACCGGCGTCGTCGCCACCTGACTCGCCGGGCATGCCGTCTGGGTCTCGGACACGGCGAGATCGGACGGACGCGATAGAGAAGCCACTTTTCAATACTGTGGAGAATATTTATTGTCTATTAGATGCATTGTAGGCATATGGCGACGACGATAACCAGGTCTGCAGCGTCACCGCTGTTTCCGGTCGGATCGACCACGGGGACGACGTACACGGATCGTGACGCGGAACGCCGACTGACCGGCGTCCAGGACGACGCCGTCGTGACCGTCACTCCCGACAGCATGGCGAGCGGCTACGCGCTCAACGCTCACGAGCTGACGCTCGTCGTGGTCGAGACGCTCCCCGACGCGACCCGAAAGCAGGTGTCTGCGGCCAGTGGCCTCGATCTGAGTGAGTATCGGTACGTCCGGATCGGTCGAACGAACCGAAGCGGCAGAAACAGGTCGCTCGCCGAGTTCTGACCCGGCTGTACGGCGGAGCGATCCCGGTTACGACCGCGAGGCGTCCACGTCGATGGCGTCGACCGGGCAGATGTCCACACAGAGCATGCAGTCGATACACTGGTCCTCGCGGGTCGGCTCGACCTTCCGCTCGCTCTCGGGGTGGTCGGGAGTGTCGACCCAGTCGAACACGTCGACCGGGCAGTTCTCCAAACACGCGCCGTCGGCGATACAGATGTCGTAGTCGACGGCGACGTGGGCGCCGTGGATGCCGAGCTTCTCCGGCGGGTCCACCGGCCCCCACACGTCGAGACCGTTCTCCTCGCCGACGTGCTCGCGGTTGTCGTCGAAGTTCGGATCGATTCCCATTGCCGGTGCTTACCGCGACAGGTACAAAAACGGCGGCATCCGGGCCCCCCGGGAGTACCAGCGAGCGGAGTCGCTGCGGGCGATACGATTACGGTCGACGCGGCCGACTTCCCGGCGTGAACCGCGTCAACGCCGACGACCTCGAGTGGGAGGAGACCGACCGCGGCGAGTCGGTCGGTTGGCGCCGCAGGAAGCTGGCCGCGGCAGCCGGCGGCGAGGATCTGGGCTGTAGCCTGTATGAGCTCCCGGCTGGCAAGCGCGCGTGGCCGTACCACTACCACGCGGGCAACGAGGAGGCGCTGTACGTCCTCTCGGGGGAGGGCACCCTGCGCCACGCGGACGGCGAGATCGCCCTCCGCGCGGGCGACTACGTCGCGCTCCCCGCCGGCGAGGACGGCGCCCACCGGGTGATCAACGACTCCGAGCGGTCGCTTCGCTACCTCGCGATGTCGACGATGCGCGACCCGGAGGTGCTCGTGTACCCCGACTCGGACAAGGTGGGCGCGATGGCGGGCGCGGCGCCCGGCGGAGCCGACGAGCGCGACGTGGACGCGTACTTCCGCCGCGACGACGCGGTCGACTACTGGGACGGCGAGACGGAATAGCGGGACGGGCGAGGGCGGGCCCCCCGAAGCCACATATCCGACGAGCCCGTAGGATCGGGTATGTCCGTCCCCCGCCTCGTGTACGACGACGACTGCGGGTTCTGCACGTTCGCCGTCTCGCACGCGCTGGAGTTGGGTGAGTTCGAGGCCGTGGGCTTCTCGGAGTTGGCCGAGGACGGCGACCTCCGGGCGCGTCTGCCCGACGACTACGAGGAGTGTATACATCTGGTCACCGACACCGCGGTGTACTCCTGCGGCGAGGCGCTCGAACAGGTCACGAAGCGCACCGGCGCCGCGGGTTGGTGGCTCACCGCGGCCGCGAAGGGGCTGCCAAAGTATCCGGAGGCCCGCGAGACGCTCTATCACTGGGCCGCCGATCGACGGGCGCTGTGGGGGAAGTTCGCGCGGCGCGACTCGCTGTCGAACGGGAACGGATCGACGTAGCGGGTCACGCGCCCGGGGCGGGCGGAGCGGCGGTCCGTCGCAGCGCCGCCTGCCCGGGTGCCAGATCCCGCGGGGGTGCGCGCCGGAGGTACGCCTCGAGCGCCCGACGAATGGTCTCGATCTCCTCTGGATCGAACCGCTCGCGCCCGCGTTCGATCGCCGTCAGCGCGTCGAGTTCGGGGTATCCATCCGAGGAATCGCCCGCTTCGACCGCGGTGCGAACCCGGTCGAGGAGCGCGACGTGGACCACCCACGCCTCCTCGCGGGAGAACGTGAGCGTCCACCATCCGCCCTCGACTGGTTCGGCCATCTCGGTTGGCGCCTCAGGGTCTACCTACTTAGCTATGATCATGGTTATCACGCCGTCAGTACGGCGGAAACGGGATCGACTCCCTCGACGGCGTCGCGGCGCCGCGGACCCGACCGACACGACCGGGTGACGTGAGCGGTAAGCCGGTGACTATCGGCATTCGACCGCGATCTGCCGGGTCGCGCGCGCCGGCGCGTCGCCGGTCTTCGAGGCGACTGTGTCGCCTCGCTGCGAGAAGGCCGAGGGGCCGGTCGCTGACCGTGATCCCGGCGGGTTCCGTGACGCCGTGGTCGTCACGAAAAGGCCGCGATCCCGGTCAGATCCTCCCCGAGGATGAGCGAGTGGATGTCGTGGGTTCCCTCGTAGGTGTACACCGTCTCGAGGTTGCTCATGTGTCGCATCGGCGAGTAGTCGGTCGTGATCCCGTTGCCGCCGAGCATCTCGCGGGCCACGCGCGCCTGATCGCGGGCCATCCGGACGTTGTTGCGCTTGGCCATCGACACCTGCTGGGCCCGCAGGTCGCCGCGCTCCTTCAGGTCCGCCAGCCGATACGCGAGCAGTTGTGCGAGGGTGATCTGCGTCGCCATCTCCGCGAGCTTCTCCTGTTGGATCTGGAAGCGGGCGATGGGACCGCCGAACTGCTCGCGGTCGGTCTGATACTCGCGGGCCGTCTCGAAACAGTCGCGGGCGGCGCCGACGGCGCCCCACGCGATACCGTACCGTGCCTGCGTGAGACACGACAGCGGCCCCTTCATGCCCTCGACTTCCGGCAGGACGTTCCCCTCGGGCACGCGCACGTCGTCGAGGACGATCCCCCCGGTGACCGAGGCGCGCATCGAGAGCTTCTCCTCGATCTTCGGGGTCTCGACGCCGTCGCGGTCGGTCTCGACGAGGAAGCCACGGACTGGCGAGCCCTCCTCGGAGGTGAGCTTCGCCCAGACCACCGCCACATCGGCGATGGGGGAGTTGGTGATCCACGTCTTCTCGCCGTTCAGGACGAACCCGTCGGCGTCGCGCTCGGCGCGCGTCTCCATTCCCGAGGGGTTCGAGCCGTGCTCCGGCTCGGTCAGCCCGAAGCAGCCGACCGCCTCCCCCTGCCCGAGCGCGGGGAGCCACTCCTCCCGCTGTGCCTCGCTGCCGAACGCGTGGATCGGGTACATCACGAGCGCCCCCTGCACGCTTGCCATCGAGCGCAGCCCGGAGTCACACGCCTCCAACTCCTGCATCAGCAGGCCGTACGCGCGTTCGGAGACGTTCGGGGAGCCGTACCCCTCCAGGTTCGGCGCGTAGAATCCCAGCTCTCCCATCTCGGGAATGAGTTCCGTGGGGAAGGTCCCGGCCTCGTAGTGGTCGGCGATGTCGGGGGCGACCTCCTCGGCGACGAACTCCCGGGCCGTGTCCCGGATCAGTTTCTCCTCGGCAGAGAGGTCCGCCTCCAGACCGACGTAATCGAGCATACGAGGACTCGGTGACACGTCGACAAAGGGGTGTCGGGATCTGCCGGATCCTTCGTGAGGGACGCGGTCGTGATCGCGTGGCACGGAAGGCTTACCAACTCCACCGCGAAAGAGGAACGACGAATGGCCGACATGCCCTCCTCCATCCCGGGGATCGGCGGGCCGTGGTCCCGCGGCGACGACGACGACCGCGACCCGCGGGTGATCGGCGTCGACGGCGACGACGCCGACGCCGTCCTCGCGGCGCTGTCGTCGGACACCGCCCGCGCGATCCTCTCCGCCCTCCACGACAGCCCCGGCCCCGCCAGCGACGTGGCCGACCGCGTCGACACGTCGCTGCAGAACACCCAGTACCACCTGAAGCGCCTGCGCGAGGCGGGCGTCGTCGAGGTGGTCGACACCGCCTACTCCCAGAAGGGACGGGAGATGGACGTGTACGCCCCCGCCGACGGACCGCTCGTGCTCGTGGCCGGTCCCGAGTCCGAGGCGTCGGGGATCCGCGCGACGCTCAGTCGCCTGCTCGGCGGGATCGGCGCCGTCGGTCTCGGCGCCGTCGTCGTCGAGACCGCCCTCGACGGCCCGTTCGCCCCCACGATCGGGTTCGGCTCGGCCGGCGGCGCGGACGGCGGGGAGGGCGGCGCGGGCGGCGACGGTGCCGACGTGAGCGTGGAGTCGACGAACACGACGGCCACCGAGGCCGCCGACGACGCCGCGACGGCGACGCCGACCGAGACCTCGGGCGACAGCGGGATGGGTATCCAGGAGGTGACCGAGACCGCCGCGGAGACGGCGACGCCCACGCCCGCGCCGACGCCCGACTCGACCGCGACCGAACTGGCGCGCGAGACGACGTACGCCGTCGCCGGCGACGCCGGACCGACGCTGATCGACCAGCTCGTCGCCTCGCCGGGGTTCCTGTTCCTGTGTGGCGGGCTGCTCGCGCTCGCGGTCGTCGCGGTCGTCGCCCGCCGGCGCGGTGACTAAAAACGGCGTTTGACCATAGGGAAAGTACTTGACACGAGGGCCGGTATGAACTGGTACCGGTTCCCGGTGGCGCGCCGGCCCTCCGTTCGCGGTCCCCCAATCGGCCCTCCGACCGCCGCGCCCGAGTCGCCACCAGCCACCGTCTCCCCCGACACCCCCCCTCCCCCGACCGGGTGCGCGGGCGGCCGGCGGCCCGGGAACCCGGTCCCCGTTGACGCGACCCGCACGAACGAGACGCTTCCGTCGCGTACACCGCTACCGTTCCGACGCGAGGTACGACCGTCTCGATCCGTGCGAGTTCACGGCGAGCGTACCGGGACGGAGAACCGCTCGAACACCTCGCCGTCGGGGGTCACGAGTTCCCCGGAGAGCCCCTCGTCCGTCCGCGTCACCTCGGCGTGTGCCGGGCGGTTTCCCCTGGGCTGGGCGTGGCTGCCCGGATTGAGCAGCGGTATCGCCCCGGAGTCGTCGAACTCGGGACGGTGGCTGTGGCCGAAGACGACGAGGTCGGCGTCGCGCTCGCGGCCGAACATGACGAGCCCGGTCGCGCCGCTTCGCGACCGGTGTCGCACCGCGACGGTCGCGCCCTCGTAGCCGACGACGCGCTCGCGCGGGAGCCGCTCGCACAGCGCGGCGTCGTCGTTGTTGCCGGTGACGCCGTACACCGTCGATGCCTCGCGCCGAAGGTCGTCGAGCACCGCCTCGCGGTAGAAGTCGCCCGCGTGGATCACGGCGTCGGCCTCCCGGACCGCGTCGAGGGTCCGCCCTCGGAGGCGGTGGCCGTCGGTGGCGTGCGTGTCGGAGAGGATCGCGAGCATACCGACGGATCGGGGCGACCGGTACTAACGGTTCGGGAGCCCGTCATCGGCGCCGCCATCGATGGGGCGGCGTCGCGACGAGACGACGCCGGTGCTGCCCGAAGAGCTGTCAGTCGCGCTTCAGGGGGTTGATTACGGTCGACGGCGACTGGCCGACAATGGCTGGAGGAAGCAGATCGGTCGTCATCGCCGCGCTGATCGCCAACGGCGCCATCGCGGTGCTGAAGTTCTTCGGCTTCCTGCTCACCGGGTCGCCGTCGATGCTCTCGGAGACGTACCACTCGGTCTCCGACACCGGGAACCAGGTGTTCCTCCTCATCGGGATCCGCTACTCCGAGAAGGCCGCGAACCGCGCCCACCCGTTCGGCTACGGGAAGGCACAGTTCTTCTACGCGTTCCTCGTCTCGGTCCTGCTGTTCGGCATCGCCGGCTGGGAGTCGCTGAACCACGGGTACGAGGCGATCATGCACCCGACACACGGCGGCGAGCGGGCGGACGTGATCCTCGCGGGGATCAACTTCACCGAGTTGGTGCCGGTCGACCCGTTCTGGATCAACGTCGCCGTCCTCGTGGGGGCCATCCTGTTCGAGACGTACGCGTTCGTGAAGGCCCGGGCGGAGCTGAACCGGCAGATCGACACGTACGGCTGGTCCGGGATCCGCGAGGCGTTCTCGAAGACCAGCGACGTGACGACGCTCACCGCCTTCACCGAGGACGCCATCGCGCTGGGCGGCGCGGCCATCGCGCTCGTCGGCATCTCGCTGGCGCGGTTCCTGGAGATGCCGATCTTCGACGCGATCGCCTCGGTCGTCATCGGTGCGCTCCTGATGTTCTTCGCGGTCGCGCTGGCGTGGGAGAACAAACGGCTCATCCTCGGCGAGTCGCTGCCGGCGGACGTGGAAGCCGAGCTCAGGGCCGCGATCGTCGAACACGACGGCGTCGTCCACATCGACGGCTTCCGCACGGTGTTCGTCGGCCCCGGCGAGGTGCTCGTCACCGCCGACGTGAGCTTCGACGGCGGCAACGACACCGACGGGATCGACGGGGACATCACACGGATCGAGGAACGGCTCCGCGAGATCGACGGCCGCGTCGCGATGGTCTACATCGAGCCGGAGACGTGAGGCTGTCGGGGACGCCTACTCGTTCGCCAGCGCCAACGACGCCAACAGCGCCTCCAACTGCACCTGCTCGTTGGCGCCCTCGGTGATGCGGAAGTCGGTCTCCCCGATGTGCTCCATCAGCCGCACCGCCTCCCGGTCCGAGAGGCCGAACTCCCACACCGACCGGTGGAGTTGGTCGATGATGTCGCCGCCGGCCATCCCGGTCTCGGTGAGCAGCGTGTCGAGCGTCGCCCGCGACTTCGAGAAGTCGCCCGCGAGCGCGTCCTCGACCATCGCCTCGATCTCCTCCGGGCGGGCGGTCGCGGTGATCTCGTAGACGGCCTGTTCGTCGACGATCTCCCCCGTGGTCGCGGCCGCCTGCAGGGAGTTGATCGCGCGGCGCATGTCGCCGTTGGCGGCGTACACCAGCGCGTCGAGGCCGTCGTCGGTGATCTCGATGTCCTGATCGGCGGCGATGTCGCGAACCTGCGCCTCGACGGCCTCGTCGGAGAGCGGCGAGAAGCGGAACACCGCACACCGCGACTGGATCGGGTCGATGATCTTCGAGGAGTAGTTACACGAGAGGATGAACCGCGTGTTGTCGGAGAACTGCTCCATCGTGCGCCGCAGCGCAGACTGCGCGTCGTCGGTGAGGGAGTCGGCCTCGTCGAGGAAGATGATCCGGTAGTCGTGGCCGCCGAACGACGAGCGCGCGAAGTTCTTGATCCGGTCGCGGACCACGTCGATGCCGCGCTGGTCGGAGGCGTTGAGTTCGAGGAAGTTCGTCCGCCAGTCGTCGCCGTAGATCGTCTTGGCGATGGCGACGGCCGAGGTCGTCTTCCCGACGCCGGCCGGACCCGCGAAGAGGAGGTGCGGCAGGTCGTCCTGCTCGATGTAGCTCCGGAGTCGGGAGACGATCTGTTCGTGTCCGTATACGTCGTCCAGCGTCTGCGGGCGGTACTTCTCGATCCAGACCTCCCGCCCAGGGGAGGACTCGGCCTCGGCGTCGTCGGCCTCGCTCATGGACGGTGGTCGGCGGCCCGGGGGGATAAACGCCCCGAGATATCGACCCGGCGGTCCCCCGCCGGAGCGGGGTCCGGCCGGTAGTCCACGCCCGCGCGCGACGGCAACGCTGAAAGCCGCGCGGCGGCGACTGCGGACATGGACGTGACCTGCGAGGTCGTCGGCGAGGGCGCCGAGTCCCTCTCCCTCGACGACGACGCGACCTACGCCGACGTGTGCCGGGCGACCGGCTACTCTCCCCACGAGGTGACCGTGCTCGTCGACGGGAACCCCGTTCCGGAGGACGCCCCGGTGGAGGCGAGCGAGGTCAAGGTGCTCAGGCTCATCAAGGGCGGATGACCGGCGACGGCGACCGCGGCGAGTCGGACCGAGGTGGGGACGTCGACACCACCACGGGCGCCGACACGATCACCGATGCCGACGTGCCGATCCGGACCGCCCGCCGCGACGAGACGGACGCCGTCAGGCGCCTCCTCGACGCGGCGATGTTGACCGTTCCGTCGGATCTTCCGGAGCGCGTCGCCGCCGGCGACGCGCTGGTCGCGGTGGAGGAGGGGGGCGGACCCGAGTCCGCCGACGTGGTCGGCGCGCTCGTGTTCGACGGCACTCGCGTCGACGCCGTCGCGGTGCGCAAGTCCCGGCGGGCCGACGGCGTCGGTGCCGCGCTCGTCGCGGCGGCGGCCGAACGAACGGACGCGCCGCTGACGGCGACGTTCCGCCCGCAGGTGCGACCGTTCTACGAGGCCCTGGGGTTCGATATCGAGCGACGCGACGAGCGACTGTTCGGAACCCTCCCCGCCGACGCGGACGTGACGCGGTGACCCGCGCGGTCAGATCACGTCCGACAGCGGCGCGGCCGCGAACGGCGTCAACATCTCCTCGGGCGTCAGCCCGCCGTGCCAGCCGACGTATCCGAGCTTTCCCGGCTCGTCGCCGCGCCAGACGGCCTTCCGACGGTGGACGAACACCACGTCGCCGCAGCGCCGGCGGAAGCGATCGGAGGCGTCGCGGTCGCCGAACAGCCCCCGATCGAGGGCCTCCTCCCGAGTGAAGGCCCGCCCGTCGAAGGTGCGATCGAGGTGCTCGATCGCCTCCTCGGTCGTCCCGGGCCGCAGGTGGAGGTGGACGTTGCGCGCGCCCCCGACCGGCGGGAGGGGGTCGCCGCTCGCCGCGCGGTCGTCACCTCCGGCGTCGTGACCGTCTCCTCCCTCGGCGGTTCCCGCGAGCGGGTACCCCTCGGGGGCGCCGGTCTCGTAGCGGCGCATACGCTCGGTGAGGAAGTCGTGCTCCCAGATGTCGACGTTGGTCTCGGGGTCGGTGTCGACGTGGCCGTGATCCGCGGTGAGCACGAACAGCGTCGACTCGGCGACCTCCTCGGGGATCCCAGCCAGCGCCGTCGAGACGGCGTCTGAGACCGCTTGCAGCGTCTTCCGGTAGTGGTCGGACTCGGTGCCCGCCTCGTGGGCCGCGCCGTCCACGTCCGAGAGGTACGCGTAGCAGTAGGTGCCGGGGCCGGACTCCGTCAGCGCCTCGGTCAGCAGCGACCGGAAGCCGTCGAGGTCCTCGTACCCGCGTGAGTCGGCGCCGGCGAGGGCGTGCGCGGAGTAGGCGCCGGTCGCCGCCTTCGTCGGCTGGACGGTGACCGAATCGATGTCCTCCGCCGCCAGGGTCTCGTATATCGACCCGCCCGCGAAGAGGTCGGCGGGGTCGACGCCGTACGCCTCGTCGGCGGACTCGCCGGACTTCGCCGTGAACGGCAGCGTCTGGACCACGCGGTCGACCTCGGGGAGGTACATGTCCCACCCGATCATCCCGTGCTCTGCGGGCGTCCGTCCGGTGTGGACCGTCGTGATCGCCGCCGCGGTCTCCGAGGGGTAGACGGACGTGAGCGGCGTCACGCCGGCGGTCTCGGCGAGGTCGGCGAGCCAGTCGGGCGCGCGTCCGGCGGCGACCTCGCGGCGCCACTGCTCGTAGCCGAGGCCGTCGACGAGCACGTGACAGACGCGGTCGTAGTCGGCGTCGTCGCGCGGGGCGGCGCCGGCGACGCCCGGCACGTCGGCGACGACGTCGTCCGGGAGCGGGTCGCCCGGGAGGTCGACGCCGAGCACCCCGCCGAGGGTGGCGGGGACGCCCGCGAAGCAGTACCGGCCGTAGTCGGGGAAGAGGTAGCCGTCGCGCTCGTGGTCGTCGCGGATACGGGCGGCGACCTCGTCGTCGAACATGGCGGCCGTAGCGGCGGCTTCGCACTCAAACCTGTGGGTCCCGGGAGATCCGGCACGGGGCGCGGGAACGGGGAGCCGACGCGGATCGCGGCGGTAGAGCGCGAGCCTCAGACCAGCGGCTCGACCAGTTCGCGGCCGTCAGCGAGGATAGCCTCCGTGTCCGCTTCGGATCCGGATTCGGCATACACGCGCATCTTCGGCTCGGTGCCGGACGGGCGCACGAGCAGCCACGAGCCGTCCGCCAGCAGGAGCTTGAAGCCGTCGACCGTCACCACGTCGGCCACCGCCTCGCCGGCGACCTCGTCGGGGATGTGGTCCGCGAGGTCGTCGATGACGCGCACCTTCTCGCTGTCGGGGCAGTCGACGCTCACCTTGTCGGCGACGATTCGGCCGTGTTCGTCCTCGAGGCGGTCGACGCGGTCGTCGTACGACTCCTCGCTGGCGGCGACCGACGCGAGCAGTGCCATCAGGACGCCGTCCTTCTCGCGAACGTGTCCGCGGACGGAGAAGCCGCCGGACTCCTCGCCGCCCATCAGCGCGTCGTGCTCGCCCATCGCCTGCGCGACCCACTTGAACCCGACCGCGGTCTCGTACACCTCCTCGCCGTGTGCCTCGGCGATGCGGTCGATCAGGAACGTCGTCGAGACCGTCCGGATCGCGGGTCCGGAGTCGTCCTCGAGGAGGTGGTCGTACGTCGCCGCGAAGAAGAGGTTCTCGTCGAGGTGGCCGCGCTCCGGTGTCACGACCGCCAGGCGGTCGGCGTCGCCGTCGTTGGCGATCCCCAGATCCGCGTCGCCCTCGGCGACGCGCTCGGCGAGTTCCACCAGGTTCTCCGCCGAGGGTTCCGGCGACCCGCCCCCGAACTCGGGGTCGCGCTCACAGCGGAGACGCTCGATCTCGGCGCCCGCGGATTCGAGGAGCGCGTCGGTGACGCCGCGGCCGCTGCCGTGCATCGCGTCGTACGCGACCGTCAGCCCGGAGAGGTCGCCGCCGACCAGATCGTGGGCGTGTTCGGCGTGCGGAGTCACGAGGTCGACGCGGCGGATATCGCCCTCGTCAGCGCTCCCGGCGGCGTCGAGGGCTGGCTCGCGGAGGTTCGCCTCGATGCGTTCGGTGACCGCGGGAAGCGCGGGCGCGCCGTCCTCGGGAATGAACTTCACGCCGTTGTACTCCGGCGGGTTGTGCGAGGCCGTCACCATCAGCGCGCCCGCGGCGTCGCGCTCGACGATGGCGTGTGCGACGAGCGGCGTCGGGCAGTCGCGCTCGGGGAGGAGCACGTCGAAGCCGTTGCCCGCGAGCACCTCCGCGAGCGACTCGGCGAACCCCTCGGAGGTCGGCCGGGCGTCGTAGCCGACGAGCACGGGGCGGTCCGTCGTGTCCGCCGCGGCGGCGTCCGCCTCGGTCTCGGCCAGCGTGTCCGCGACCGCCTGACCGACGATGCGGACGCGTCGGTCGGTGAACGTGTCGAGGGTGGCGCGCCACCCGTCGGTTCCGAACGAGATCTGGTCCATACGCGACGCGTCGGCGGCGGGTGGCAAAAACCCGGGTGCCAGCGATCGGACCGCGAGAGAGCCTCCCGGCCCTCGAACCGCCGCCGCGACCCGACGGGCTTTTGCGCGCGCCCGGGAACCCTCGGACATGTCGGAGACGCCCACCGTCGTCGCCGTGAACGGCTCGCGGCGCGACGGGAGCTACGGCCGGGCGACGCTGCAGTACGCCCTCGACGCGGCCGCCGAGTACGGCGCCGAGCCGGACTTCATCGACCTCGGCGACCCCGAACTCGACGTTCCGCTGTATCATCCGGACGTGGACGCCGCCGACGCCGGCGACGTGCCCGACCTGCTCGCGCGGATGCGCCGCGCCGACGGCGTGCTGCTGTGCTCGCCGGTGTACCACGACTCGTACTCCTCTGCCTTCCGGTCGTTCCACGACTGGTGCAGCTTCGACGAGTACGAGGACACGGTCGTCGGGCTGTTCGCCGTCGCCGGCGGCGGCTCCTACGGCGGCACGCTCGAACACATGCGCGCGACGATCAGGGGCGTCCACGGGTGGGTCGCGCCCCTGCAAGTCGGGATCCGCGGCGCTCGGAACAAGTTCGAGCCGTGGGGCGACGACGAACGCCCGCCCGAGGACGCGACCGGGGCGGAGCTGCGCTACGAGTTCCTCGACGACGGGCTCCGCGAGCGGACCGAAAAGCTCGGGCGACGGATCGCCCACTACGCCGGCCACAAGGACGAGTTCCTCGACGTTCCCGAGTAGGGAGCGGACGACTTATTCGCCCGTCGTGTGGAGAGGGACGCATGTGGCGCAGGAGAGCGGTCTCGGCTGCGGTCGCCTCCGTAGTCGCGACTCTCGCCGGCTGTAGCCGCGGTATCGGCGGCCAGCCCGAGTCGGTCCCCGTCGAGGTCACGAACGCGAGCGGCGCCGTCCGCGAGTACGGCCTGACGGTGACGACGGACGGTTCCCGGGACCCGCTGCTCTCGATGGGGGAGTCGCTGGAACCGGGAGCCCGGAGCAGCGGGGAGTTCGAGGTCGCGGAACCGAACGCGACGTACGTCGTGCGGGTCACGATGGCCGGCGAGGAGCGGTCGGAGTCGATCGACGGGAGCGGACTTCGAGCCGTCGACGTGGAGATCGAGGGACCGACGACGGTGACCGTCGTCGCGAGCGCGACGTAGCGGGGCCGACGCGAGCGCGGTCAGTCGACCAGCGACTCCTTCTCCCGGCGCGTGAGCTGTTTGATCGCGTACTCCCGGCTCATCGCCGTCGACTTCGAGTCGAACGCCTCGACGTGGACCAACTCGACGGGGGTCCGCCCGCGGGTGTACTTCGCGCCGTCGCCGGCGTCGTGCTCGGCGACGCGGCGGGCCACGTCGGTCGTGTAGCCGGTGTACAGCGAGCCGTCCGCGCAGTCGAGGACGTACACGTAGTGGTCGCCCGGCGGGACGGCGACGCCGTGGACGAGTTCGGGAGCGTCGCCGTGCTCGGGAGCGTCGCCGACACCGTCGGACGTCGTCTCACCATCGCTCACGGGACGCGGTTCGACGCACGGATGATAAACTGACGCGGTGCGGCACGGAGCCGCCGGTCCCGAGTCCCGCGGGGGAACGGGGGACGGATGGGTGGTGGCCGTCGCGGCGCGGTGAGGTGGTCGCGGCGCGGTTCAGTCGTCTGCGCGGGTCCGCTCTCGTGCCGCTTCGGCGATGCCCGCGTTCGCGGAGCAGGACGGGCACGCGTTCAGGTTCCCGCGTTCGTCGCTGAACACGCGGGCGAAGCGGTCGGATACGTGCGACCCGCAGTGGTCGCAGCGTGGCATGTGGTCGTCCGGCATCCACCGCTGCCGGTAACAGACGTACGGGAGCATGACACATATACCCTTTCACGGCTCACACGGCGGGCAGCGGCGTGCAGCGGCGTCGGATCGGCCGGTCAGCGATCCGACTCGTTGGAGGACCCGTCGACGCCGAGCGCGATCAGGCCCGCCTGCGTCCCGGCGACGAAGCCGGCGTCGACGTTCACAACCGACAGCACGGTACACGACTGGAGCAGTCCCAACAGCGCCGCGACGCCGTCGCCGCCGACGCCGTACCCCGTCGACGTGGGGAGGCCGATCACGGGCGCGCCGACCAGCCCCGCGACGACGGGCGGCAGCGCGGCCTCCCGTCCCGCGACCGCGACGACCACGTCCGCCCCGCGAAGGGGGTCCAGCTCGTCGAGCACGCGCGTGAGGTTGGCGACGCCCACGTCCTCGATCGTCTCGACGCGGGGGCCGGCCTCGCCGGCGACGACGGCCGCCTCCCGCGCGGCGTGCGCGTCGGCGGTGCCGCCGGAGACGACGACCACGTCGGCGTCGACGGCGGGCGCCTCGTAGTCGTCGGCGTGGACGACGACGGTCCGGGCGCGGGCGTCGCGGTCGACGGTCGCCTCGGGATGCTCCTGGTCCATGTACGTCCGGACCTGTTCGGCCGTCTCGTCGTCGGCGCGCGTGACGAGCGCACGCCCCGTCGAGTCGACGGCGGCGTCGGCCATCGCCGCCACCTCGGCGGGCGTCTTCCCCTCCGCGAGTATTCCTTCGGGGATGCCGCGGCGGTGCTCGCGAGCCGAATCGAACCGCCCGGCCTCCGTGGTCGCGTAGCCGCGCAGCGCCGCCTCCGCCTGTGCGGGTGTGAGCTCGCCTGCGGCGACGGCCTCCAGCGTTTCGCGCATGCCCGCACCTGCGCGACGGAGCGACTCGAACCCTCCGACCGCGGACAGTATATAAACGTGGAGTCGGAAACCCCCGTGAACAGCCGCGAGGGGCCCCGCCTCGCGGGTTAACTTGGGAAACCTTATAAGGAGGCGTCGGGAAAACTCGGGTGCATGGCAGACCTCATCGTCAAGGCAGCCGTTAAGGAGTACCTCGAGGAGAAGAACGTCGCGTCCGATTTCTACGACGCACTCGACGGGGAAGTCGAGGAGCTGCTCGAGGACGCCGCCCGCCGCGCCGAGGAGAACGACCGGAAGACGGTCCAGCCGCGCGACCTGTAAACTCGGCCGACTTTCCTCCACTTCTTTCAGCGACCGCGTAGCCCCGGCCCCGTCGCGATCGGCGGCTCGGCGAGCCTCGTCCGACCGTCAGGGCGTTGTGCAGGTCACGTCGCCGTCGTCGTCGCCGACGAACACGGCATCGGCCATCCCGACGAACAGTCCGTGTTCGACGACGCCCGCGACGCCCGACAGCGTCCGCGCCAGCGACGTGGGCTCCTCGACGGCGTCGAAGTCGCAGTCGAGCACGAGGTTCCCGTTGTCGGTGATCACCGGGCCATCCTTGCGCTCTGCGGGCCGCAGCTCCGGGTCGCCGCCGGCGTCGCGGACCGCCCGCTCGACGCGGGCGAGCGCGTCCGGCAGCACCTCGACGGGGACCGGATGATCGAGCGGCTCGGCGAGCTTCGAGCCGTCGGCGACGACGAGGAAGCGGTCGGCGGCCGACGCGACCACCTTCTCGCGGGCGTGAGCGGCGCCCCCGCCCTTCACGAGCGCGTTCGCCCCGAGGTCGACCTGATCGGCGCCGTCGACGGCGACAGCGACCCGGGCCACGTCCGACAGCGACAGCAACGGGATCCCGACTTCCTTGGCGAGCGCTCGCGACTGATAGGAGGTGGCGACGCCCTCGATATCGAGCCCGTCGGCCACCCGCTTCCCGAGGTCGCGGATCGCGTGTGCGGCCGTCGAGCCGGTTCCGAGGCCGACCACGTCGCCGTCGGTCACCTCGGCGGCGGCCGCCTCGCCGGCCGCCCGCTTCGCAGCCTCCGTCCCCGCGGTGTTCTTCATGTCCGGTTGCTCCACCGGGGCGCGCAAAACGCTTGCCCGTCGGACCGGGCGCACAGTGGGTCCACTCCGACGTACGGCGCGTCCGATCCGACGCACGACGCGCCGCGAGTGGGCGGGCGAGGACGAAGACGTTAGGAACGCCCGCGACGAGGGCAGGGTATGCGCATCGAGTACGACCGCGACACCTGTGTCGGAATGTTCCAGTGCGTGGCCGAGTGGGACGCCTTCGAGAAGGACATGGACGCCGGGAAGGCGACGCTCGTCGACGCCGAGGAGATCGACGAGGACGTGTTCTCGTTGGAAGTCCCCGAGGGCGAGGAGCTGGACGCGAAGTTCGCCGCGCGCACCTGTCCGGTCGACGCGATCCGGCTGTACGACGACGACGGCGAGCAGCTGATCTGACCGGACCGCGGCCGCAACCGCTCGACCGCGGAACGACACACGAGGGGACCGCTGCGCTCGCCGAGGTGCGCGCTCTCACGAGTGATTCGCGCGGGCCCGACCTTATGGCGCTTCGATCCCTTCCTCGGATATGACTCGGGAGCGTCCGGAACGCGACAACGGAGGTGGACGCCGGTGACGCTTACCTACCTGGGCGTGCACGCGGTGTTCGTGCTTCCAGTGCTGGCGCTGTTGCTGTGGCGGCGGCCGACGCTGCCGGTCGGACGTCGTCGAACCGCGCGTATCGGCCTGGTCCTCATGGGGACCGTCGCGTTCGCGTACACGACGCCGTGGGACAACCTCCTCATCGAGCGCGGGGCGTGGGCGTACGGCGAGGGCCGGGTCCTCGCGCGGGTGTGGGCGGCCCCGGTCGGCGAGTACCTCTTCTTCGCGCTTCAGACCGCGCTGGTCGGCCTGTGGCTCTACCGCGTCGGGTTCGACCCGACGCCCGTCGAGGGCGACACCGCGCGCGTGCCGCGAGCGCTCGGCGCGCTCGCGTGGCTGGGTCTCGCCGGCGTCGGCGGCTGGCTCGTGCTCGCGGGCCCGACGCGGTTCCTCTACCTCGGGGCGATCCTCGCGTGGGCGTGCCCGGTGCTGGCGCTCCAGTGGGGCGTCGGCGGTTCGTTCCTCCTGCGTCGCCCGCGCCGGATCGCCGTCGCCGTCGGCGTCCCGACGCTGTACCTGTGGATCGTCGACCGCGTCGCGATCGCCGACGGCGTGTGGACCGTCGCCGCCGAGACCTCGACGGGCGTCCACCTCCTCGGGCTCCCGGTCGAGGAGGCCGTGTTCTTCCTCGTCGCCAGCGCGCTCGTCGTCAACGGGCTCGTGCTGTTCGAGTGGGCACTGTTGCGCTTCCGCCCGCGCCCCGTGGGAGACACGGAGAGCGATCGCCGCCGGACCCTCGACGACGGAACCGCCCCGGGGGGTGACGGAACCGTGACCGACGACGACCCGACGGCCATCGCCGACTGATGGCGGTGTCGGATCGCTCCCGGTCGGGAACCGCGCTCGCCGACGCCGTCCACCGCTGGGGCGTCCGCGCGCCGTGGGTCGGGCTGGCGCTCGCGGTCCCGTTCGGGCTGCTCGCGCCGTCGCTCCCGCCCGCGGTCCGCTACGCGCCGTTTCTCGCGTCCGTGCTGCTGTTCGGGTTCCCGCACGGCGCCGTCGACCACCTCGTTCCGGCGCGCCTCGCCGGGATCGACCTCGGGCGGTCGGTCGGCGCCGTCGTCGCGGTCTACGCGGTGCTCGGCGTCGGCTACGGTCTCTGGTGGCTGCTCGCCCCGGCCTCGGCGTTCGTCGCGTTCGTCCTGATCACGTGGATCCACTGGGGGCAGGGCGACGTGTACGCGCTCCTCGCGCTCGCGGAGGCCGAACACCTCAAGACCCGAGCCGAACGCGCGCTGTCGCTCGTCGTTCGCGGCGGCCTCCCGATGCTCGTCCCGCTGGTCGGCCATCCGGAGACGTACCGTCGGGTCGCGAACGCGCTGGTCGGGCTGTTCGCCGGCGACGCGGCCGCCCTCGATGCGGCGTTCACGCCGACCGCTCGCGCCGGCGTCGCAGTCGGGTTCGGCGCCGTCACCCTGCTCGCGCTCGCGGCGGGCGCGCGCCGAGTCCGTCGCGGCGACGCCGCCCGGCGGCCGTGGCTCGTCGATACCGGCGAGACCGTGGGCCTCTGGGCGTACTTCCTGCTCGTGCCGCCGATCCTCGCGATCGGACTGTACTTCTGTTTCTGGCACGCGGTCCGCCACGTCGCCCGACTGGAGCTACTCGATCCGGACGCGCGCACGGCGCTGGCTGCGGGCGATCTGACCGGAACGCTCCGTCGGTTCGCCCGGGACGCCGCGCCGGCGACCGTCGGCGGCCTGCTCGTCGTCGCCGGCGTGTGGGCGGTCGCGCCGCGCCCCTCGGCGGGCCCCGAGGGCCTGCTCGCGGTGTACCTCGTCGCCATCGCGGTGCTGACGCTCCCGCACGTCGCCGTCGTCACGTGGATGGACGCGCGACAGGGCGTCTGGTGCGCGTCGAAGGACGGGACATCGAAGAACGGGACGTCGAGGAGGCCCCGATAAGAAGCGGCCGGCCGCACCCGAACGATTGAGAACGCGAGAAACGATTATCAGGGATCCTCGTGTTGGGGCGACCGATGACATCCGACCGCTGTCACATCACGGAGTGGGCCGCGCTCCTCGAGGAGTCGGTGCCCGAGACGGCGTGCGACGAGCGTCGGTTCGATTTCCGCCCGCCCGAGGAGCGCTGAGTCGTCCGTTCGAGCCTCGAAACACCCGTTTTCACTTCCGCCGCGGTTCGCGAAGGTTTACCCCGCGTGAGGCGCAAGTGTGAGCGATGGCCGAGGCCGCCGCGGAGACCGAGTACGTCGATCATCCCCTGCTCGTCGAGGGGTTCATCGAGGACCGCCGCTACCAGACCGAGTTGGCGGCGACCGCCCGCGAGGGCCACACGCTCGTGTGCCTCCCGACCGGCCTCGGGAAGACGACCGTTTCGCTGCTTGTCACTGCCCACCGACTGTACGAGACCGGGGGCAAGGCGCTGTTCCTCGCGCCGACGAAACCGCTGGTGCAACAGCACGCGGACTTCTACCGCGAGGCGCTCGACGTGGCCGACGAGGAGATCGTCGTGTTCACCGGGGAGGTCCGGCCCGACGACCGCGCCGAGCTGTGGGAGCGCGCGAGCGTCGTCATCGCCACGCCGCAGGTCGTCGAGAACGACCTCGTCGGCAACCGCATCTCGCTCGCGGACGTGACCCACCTGACGTTCGACGAGTGTCACCGCGCGAGCGGCGACTACGCGTACGTGTACATCGCCGAGCGCTACCACGCCGACGCCGAGGACCCCCTCGTCACCGGGATGTCCGCCTCGCCCGGCGGCGACCGCGAGGAGATCACGGCCGTCTGTGAGAACCTCGGTATCGACCAGGTGGAGGTGATGACCGAGGACGACGCCGACGTGGGCGAGTACACCCACGACACCGACGTGCAGTGGGAGCGCATCGATCTCCCGGAGCCGATCGTCGAGATCCGCGACGCGATCAACGAGGTGATCACGGACAGGCTGGAGAGCCTGAAGGAGTTGGGCGTCACGAACACCACCCAGCCGGACGTCTCCCAGAAGGACCTCAACAGGATGCGCGGGGAGCTCCAGCGCATGATGGACGGCGGCGACTCCGACGCCTACACCGGGATGTCGGTGCACGCGGAGGTGATGAAGCTCCGACGGGCGGTCGAGCTCGTCGAGACCCAGAGCGTCGAGGCGCTGCGGCGCTACTTCGAGCGCCAGCGTAACGCCGCGCGCTCGTCGGGCGCCTCGAAGGCGAGTCAGCGGATGGTCTCCGAGCCCAAAGTGAGGGAGGCGATGCGCGAGGCCGAGTCGTTCGACGACCTCCACCCGAAGTTCCGGCGCACGCGGGTGCTGCTCGCGCAGACGCTCGGCATCGGCGGCGGCGAGCGCGTCATCGTGTTCACGGAGTCGCGCGACACCGCCGAGGCGCTGACGGAGTTCCTCTCGGCCTCCTTCGACACCCGGCGGTTCGTCGGGCAGGGCGACAAGGAGGGCTCCGACGGCATGACCCAGAAGCAACAACAGGAGACGCTCGACGCCTTCCGCGCCGGCGAGTTCGAGGTGCTCGTCTCCACCAGCGTCGCCGAGGAGGGGCTGGACGTGCCGGAGGTCGATCTGGTCCTCTTCTTCGAGCCGGTCCCCACCGCGATCCGCTCCATCCAGCGGAAGGGCCGGACCGGCCGGCAGGCGGAGGGCGAGGTCGTCGTCCTCCTCGCCAACGACACGCGCGACGAGGCGTTCTTCTGGATCTCGCGGCGTCGCGAGAAGGAGATGGAGAACGAACTGCGCGAGCTGAAGGGCGTCGCCGACGAGTTGACCGACGAACTCGACGACGGACAGGCCGGGCTCGAAGAGTTCGAGGGTGAGGCCGAGGAAAACGCCGGGGGCGAAAGCGACGGCGGCGACGAAGACAGCGATCCCGACTCCGCGGCCACCTCGACGTCCACGGCCGCCACGGACAGCCAGCCCGGGTTGACGGACTTCGAACCCGACGATGACGACGACACCGAAGGAGAGACCGACGCCGACGCGACCGAACGCGACGACGAGGCGACGGCGGAGGACGTCGGCGAGGACGAATCCGGCACCGACGACGGCGTCGTCGCCACCGCCGGCACCGACGCCGACGGCACCGAGATCGTCGTCGACCAGCGCGAACTCGAGTCGACCATCGCGCGCGACCTCTCCACCCGCGAGGGGATCACCACCCGGCTGGAGACGCTGGCGGTCGGCGACTACGTGCTCTCGGACCGCGTCGCCGTCGAGCGCAAGTCCGTCGCCGACTTCCTCGACACGCTCGTCGGCGGCGACCGCTCGATGTTCGAGCAGGTGAGAGACACCGCGCGGGCGTACGCCCGGCCCGTCGTGATCATCGAGGGCGAGGACCTGTACGGCGAGCGCAACGTCCACCCGAACGCGGTCCGGGGCGCGCTGTCGTCGCTGGCGATCGACTTCGACGCGAGCGTCCTCCGGACCGAGGACGAGGCCGACACCGCCGACCTGCTGGAGGTGATCGCCCGGCGCGAACAGGAGGAGAACGACCGCGAGGTGTCCGCGCACGGCGAGAAGGGCGCGAAGACGCTCGCCGAACAACAGGAGTACGTCGTCTCGTCGATAGCCGACATCGGCCCCGTCACCTCGCGGGCGCTGCTGGAGCACTTCGGCACCGTCGAGGCGGTGATGTGCGCCCGCGAGGAGGACCTGCTGGAGGTGTCCGGCGTCGGGCAGGTGACCGCCGAACGGATCCGCGAGGTCGTCGGCAGCGACTACCCCGAGTGAACAGAACGGTCCCGAGACGTCCCGCCCCCGTCAGCGACGCAGCGCGGCGAGCGCCTCGGCGGCCTCGCGGGCGGCTTCGAGGTGTACGGTCGCCGTCCGCGGGTCGGTCGCGTCGCGGGCCGCCTCGGCGTGCTGCCGGAGTGTCGTCGCCAGCGCGTCGCCGGCGGCTGTGAGCGCGTCGTCCCCGGCGTCGGCGGCAGGAGTCGCGGCTGCCGCTCGGGTCGCCTCCGCTGGCCGTCCCTCCTCCGCCGATCGCGTCGGTCCCGTCCGCCGCGTCGCGCCGGCGGTCGAGCGCGGCTCCGCGCCCGCGTGATCCCGAGCGGCGGACGCGTCGGCGACGGTCGCGTCCGCGGTTGCATCGGTGGGAGCCGCCCCGTCCGCCGGAGCGGTCGCCGTCGACCGATCGGCCCCGGCGGCTGCGGCGTCGGTTGCGTCGGTCCCGGCGGTCCCGGCGGTCGTGGAACCGACTTCGGCGTCGGTATCGTTCGCCCCCGAGGTTCCCTCCGCCCGTCCCGCGGCGGCGCCGTCGCTCGACCCGCCGTCGCCGCCGTCACACTCCGGACAGAACTCCTGCCCGTTCTGTCGGAAGATGGGCGACCCGCAGGCGTCGCAGTGGGAGTTGGTCATCGTCGCGCCCTTGAGCAGGAGTTCGCTCATCCGGCGGGTGGACTCTCGCTTTCGCTCGTCGCGGGCGAACTTCTCCCGGAGCTTCTCGCGTTCGGCCTCCTTGTCGAAGCCGGAGTCGTCCTCGGCGGTGTCGCTCATGTCCGAGGAGTGGGCACGAGCGGCGAAAAAGTCAGCGGCGGCCGCCGAGCGGCGCACCCCCGACGCCGCGGGCGAGCGTCAGCTCGTCCGCACCGAGGCACCCGTAGGTTCAAAGCCGATGAGGCGAAAGACCGTGTGTGTCGACGACGGACGGCCACCTGCGCTTCTTCCCGTACGACGAACCGTATCCGAACCAGGAGGAGGCGATGGATCGGATCTCCAACTCGCTGGAGCGCGGGCAGGACGTGCTGTTCGAGGGCGCACCCGGGACCGGGAAGACCCTCTCCGCGCTGGTGCCCGCGCTGCAGCACGCCCGCGATCACGACCGCACCGTCGTCATCACGACGAACGTCCACCAGCAGATGCGGCAGTTCGTCGAGGACGCTCGCGCCATCCACGAGACGGAGCCGATCCGCGCGACGGTGTTCAAGGGAAAGTCGTCGATGTGTCACATCGACGTGGACTACCAGGAGTGCCAGACGCTCCGAGACACCACGCGCTCGCTCGTCGAGGACCAGTCCGACAAGGAGCAGTTGGAGCAGCGGCTGGACGACCTCACCGACGAGATGCGCGAGGGAGCCGACGGCGCGGGCGGCGGCTCCGGCGGCTCCGGCGGCGACGCCGGGAGCGCCGCGGAGGCGAGGCAGGCGGTACAGGACGAACTGGAGCGGCTCGACGAGGAGATCGACGACGAGGCCGCGAACACCTGCGACTACTATCTCCAAAACCTCACCGGCGACACCGGCGAGTTCTTCTCGTGGCTGTTCGACGACGTGCGCACGCCCGACGACGTGTACGAGTACGCCGGCAACCGCGGCTTCTGCGGCTACGAACTGCTGAAGGAGGGGATGGAGGAGGTCGAGCTCGTCGTCTGTAACTACCACCACCTGCTCGACCCCCAGATCAGAGAGCAGTTCTTCCGGTGGCTCGACCGCGACCCGCAGGACGTGATCACCGTCTTCGACGAGGCGCACAACATCGAGGACGCCGCCCGCGATCACGCCTCGAAGGCCCTCACCGAGAACACTCTGGAGTCGGCGCTCAACGAACTGGAGGAGACCGACGACTCCCGCGCCGAGCCCGCCGAGAACGTCCTCCGCGCGTTCACCGAGGCGCTGCGGGACACCTACGAGGACACCCTCGGCTTCGGCGCGCGCGAGGGGATCGGCGAGAACTGGGAGGACGTGAGCATCGCGAACGACGACCGGCGCGACGACCTCACGCTCGCGTTTCTCGAGCGCTACGAGGGGCAGGGGATCCGTGCGGAGTGCGACCTCGCGCTTCAACTCGGCAAGCGGCTGGACGAGGAGTACGAGGAGGCGTACCGCGAGGGCGAGACCACCACGCGACGCGAGTGTCAGACCCTGCAGGCCGCGGCGTTCGTGTCGGCGTGGATGGACGGCGGCGGCGAGTTGGGCCAGCATCCGGTCGTTTCCGTCCGGCGCGACGCCGGCACCGACGAGGTGTACGGCCGCGCGGAGCTGTACACGTGCATCCCCCGGGAGGTGACCGCGGACCTGTTCGACGAGGTGTACGCGAGCGTGCTGATGTCCGCGACGCTTCGACCCTTCGACGTGACCGAGGACGTGCTCGGGCTCTCGGATCCGGCGACGCTCGCGTACGGGATGGCCTACCCCGAGGCGAACCGCCGGACCTTCTCGGTGGCGACGCCCGCGCTGTTCGCCTCCGAGCGCGACGACCCCGCTACCCAGGAGACGATCGCGGCGACCCTGTCGGATGTCGTCCGGTTCACGCCCGGGAACAGCCTCCTGTTCTTCCCGTCGTACGCCGAGGCCGAACGGTACCACGAACTCCTCTCGGGCGACCCGAACCTCGGCGACCTGTTGCTCGACGGCTCCGAGCCCGACACCGAGCAACTGCGCCGCCGGCTCGTCGACGGCGACAGCTCGACCCTGTTCACCTCGTTGTGGGGGACGCTCGCGGAGGGCGTGAGCTTCGACGGCGACGACGCCCGGACGGTCGCGGTCGTCGGCGTGCCGTACCCGCACCTCTCCGAGCGGATGGAGGCGGTGCAGGAGGCGTACGACCGTGCGTTCGCCGACCGATCCCGGGACGCCGGCTGGGAGTACGCCGTCGAGATCCCGACGGTCCGCAAGACGCGGCAGGCGCTCGGGCGGGTCATCCGCGCGCCCGACGACTTCGGGGTCCGTGCGCTGCTGGACAAGCGCTACACGTCCGCCGATATGGGGAAGTACTCCGTGCGCGACGCGTTCCCGCCGGAGGAGCGCGAGGAACTGATCGACATCGGCCCGCAGAAGTTGAAGTTCGCGATGCTGAACTTCTTCACCGACCACGCGGCCTACGACGGGGAGCCGCCGGAGCCGTAGCGCCCGGGTCGACCGCGGTCGTTACTCGAGGAGTTCGACGAGTAGCCCCTTCTGCGCGTGCATCCGGTTCTCCGCCTGCTCCCACACGAGCGAGCGCTCCGACTCCAGCATCGCGTCGGTGACCTCCTCGCCGCGATGGGCGGGCAGACAGTGCATGAACGCCGCGTCGGTGCCGTCGAGGAGCGCCTCGTTCACCTGATACCCCTCGAACGCGGGGAGCTTCTCCGCGCGCTTCTTCTCCTCGCCCATGCTCACCCACACGTCGGTGTACACCACGTCCGCGTCGGCGACGGCTTCCCCAGGGGTGTCAGCGACCGTCGGCTCGGTCCCCAACTCCGCACAGCGCTCGTACACGTCGTCGCCGAGGCCGTAGCCGTCGGGGGTGGCGACCGTGAGATCGAGGCCCGCGAGCGCGGCGCCGACGGCGAACGAGCGCCCGACGTTGTTGCCGTCGCCGACCCACGCCGCCCGCACCTCCGAGAGGTCGCCGACCTCCTCCCGGATCGTGAGCAAGTCCGCCAGCGTCTGGCAGGGATGGGCGTCGTCGGTGAGCCCGTTTATCACCGGGACGCCCGCGTACTCCGAGAGGATCTCGGCGTTCTCGTGGGCGAACGTCCGCACCATGATGGCGTCGGCGTAGCCGCCGAGCGCGCGGGCGGTGTCCTTCAGCGGCTCGCCGTGGCCCAACTGGATCGCCTCGGGACCGAGGAACATCGCGTGGCCGCCGAGTTGGGTCATCCCCGTCTCGAAGCTCGCGCGCGTCCTAGTCGAGGGCTTCTCGAACAGCATCGCCAGCGTCGTCCGCGGGAGCTGCGTCAGGTCCTTGCCCGCCTTCAGGTCGGAGGCCCGCGCGAGAACCTGCGCGAGTTGGTCGGTGGTCAGGTCGTCGATGTCGAGGAAGTCGCTCGGGAACTCGTCGGCGTCGGTCGAGGTCGTCGATGTCGTGTGGGTGCTCATCGTGGTCGTGGGGTGTGAGGTGGGTATCGCGTGTGGTGGGTCGGTAGGGTGTGAAGTACGTCAAAACGGGGCGGGCGACGTGGGAGCGCCGGGTCCGCCGTGAGTCAGTCGTCCGCCAATCGTCGCGAGGCGTCCGTCAGTACCTCGACGGCGCGGTCGAAATCGTCCAGCGGCAGGCGTTCGTCGGGCGCGTGATCCAGCGCGGAGTCGCCGGGGCCGTACGTCGCCATCGGCACGTCCCACGCGCCGGCGAAGACGTTCACGTCGGCGGTTCCGGTTTTGCGGAGCAGGCGGGGGTCGCCGCCCGAACGGCGGATCCCGCCTCGGATGGCCGTCGCAACGGGATCTCGGGGGTCGCCCATCACGGGGGGGATCGGCTCGTTCCAGTGGACCGTCCCGGCCTCCAACTCGGCGTCGGCGCGCTCGCGGACGTCCTCGGGGTCGAGCGACGGGGGGACGCGGAACTGCACGTCCATCGTGGCCTCCATCGAGAGCCCGTCGTCGGAGAGGCCGCCCTCGATATCGACGGGTTTGGTCGTCACCTGTTCGAAGACGGCCCCGTAGTCGTAGTAGTCGAACGCGTCCTCGATGCGCTGCCACCAGTGCATCGCGTGCTGGACCGCGTTGGGGTCCGGGCGCGACGTGTGTCCCGACTCGCTGGTCGCGACATACGTTCCCGAGATCAGTCCACGATAGCCGAGGGTCACCGCGTCCCAGCTGGACGGCTCGCCGTTGATCACTGCCTCGGGTGCCTCGCGGGTCTCGACGAGGTGGCGCGCACCGCGCGAATCCGTCTCCTCGCCGGTCACGCCGACGAAGGAGACGCCCGTCTCGACGGCCGCGACGGCCATCGCCGCGAGTGGCCCCGTGGCGTCGACGCTGCCGCGACCCCACAGCACGGGACCGTCGGCGTCCAACTCCTCGTCTCCGTCGGCGATCTCGACCGGAATATCGCCCGGAACGGTGTCGATGTGCGACGTGAGCAACAGCGCGTCGTCGCCGGGGGCGCGAACGTTCCCCACCTCGTCGGTGAACGCCTCCCGACCGTGCGCCTCGAAGAACTCGACGAGGACGGCGGCCGCATCGGACTCCTCGCCCGAGACGGACGGCGTCGACACGAGATCGTACAGCAGCTGACGACCCTCGGTGTCGAGCACCTTCTTCGGGTCAACGGGGTTCTGCACGGCCATCACTCGATCCTCCCCACGCTCACAGCACCTCCGTCAGCGCGTCGACGACCTCGCGGGCGTGCCCCTCGTTGATCACGAGCGGCGGGAGCAGACGAAGCACCGAGCGCCCCGCCGGCAGCGCGAGGATCCGGTGGTTCAGCGCGAGGTCGCGCAGGTAGCGGTTCGCGCCGCGCTTCACCTCGATGCCGATCATCAGGCCCTCGCCGCGCACCTCGCGCACGGGGAGGTCGTGTTCCTCGACCGCCTCCTCCAGTTGGGTGGTGAGGTAGTCGCCGACCATCGCCGCGTGACCGGGCACGTCGTTGGTGACCAGTTCCTCGAGGGTCGCGTTGGCCGCGGCGGCGACGACCGGATTGCCCGAGAACGTCGAGCCGTGGCTGGCGGCGCCGTCGGCGATCCAGTCGGCACACAGCGTCGCACCAAGCGGGAGGCCGGAGGCGACGCCCTTCGCCGTCGTGAGGATATCGGGTTGGACGCCCGCGCCCTCGCAGGCCCACAGGTCGCCTGTGCGGCCCATCCCCGTCTGGATCTCGTCGAACACCAGCGCCGCGCCGGCGTCCGAGGTCAGGTCGCGAGCCGACCGCAGGTACTCGGCACCGGCGGGGTTGATGCCGCCCTCTCCCTGCACGGGTTCGAGGAACACCGCCGCCGTCTCGTCGTCGACGGCGTCGGCCAGCGCTTCCTCGTCACCGTAGTCGACGAACTCGACGCCGCCGGCGACGGGTTCGAAGGGGGCGCGATACTTCTTCTTCCACGTCATCGCCAGCGCGCCCAGCGTCCGGCCGTGGAAGCCGCGCTTCGTGGCGACGATCTTCTCGCGGCCGGTGGCCGAGCGTGCGAACTTCATCGCCGCCTCGTTCGCCTCCGTTCCGGAGTTGCACAGCCACACCTTCGAGATGTCGCCGGGGGCGACCGCGCCGAGACGCTCGTACAGTTCGGTGCGGACCGCGTTCGGGTACGACGCCTGCACGTACAGCAGTTCGGCGGCCTGCTCCTGTACCGCGTCGACGACGGCGGGCGGACAGTGTCCCAGCGGCGCGCACGCGTAGCTGGCGCCGAAGTCGAGGTACTCGGTGCCGTCCTCGGCCGTGAGGTGGACGCCCTCGCCGGACTCGATGGGGATCGGCTTCTCGGAGAAGACGAACCCCTCGCCCGCGTCCGAGAGGTCCTCGAAGGCGCTCATCCGTCCACCTCCGCGCCGGCGACGGCGTCGGAGCTGGCCCGTTCCGTGACCGCCGAGCGCTCGATGCGCGTTCCCGCGCCGTCGAGCGCGGCGACGACGGGGTCGCGGACGTTCGCGTCGGCGACCGTGACGGCCGCTGCGCCGGATTCCAGCGCCTCGGTCGCCGCCATCACCTTCCGGGTCATGAACCCCTCGGCGGCGTCGGTGAGCGCGTCGTACTCCTCGCTCGTCGCCACGGAGTCGATCAGGGTGTCGGGGTCGTCCGGGTCGGCGTAGACGCCCGACACGTCCGTCAGAACGACCAACTCGGCGCCGAGCGCCCCCGCGACCGCCGCTGCCGCGCGGTCGGCGTCGGTGTTCACCGGCGTCCCCTCGCTCTCGGACTCCATGCCGAACATCGGCGGGGAGACGACGGGCGTGTAGCCGTCCGCGAGCAGCGTGGAGAGCAGGTCGTCGTTGACCTGGTTCGGCGTGCCCGAGTGGTCGCCGCGTTTGATCTTCCGCTTCCCGTCCTCGACGACGCGGACCGCGGACTTGCGCGGTCCCGTCAGCAGGCCGCCGTCGACGCCGGAGAGGCCGACGGCGTCGACGCCCGCGTTCTTCATCGCGGTGACGAGGTCGGTGTTCACCTGTCCGGCCATCGCCATCGAGAACGCCTCCATGGTCGCCTCGTCGGTGAAGCGACCGGTGACGCCCGAGGGCGTCTCGACGTACTCCGGCTCGATCCCGAGGCGGTCCAGCAGGTCGTCGACGGCGGTGGAGCCGCCGTGGACGACGACCACGTCGCGGCCGTTGGCGACGAGGTGGGCCACGTCGCCGACGGCGCCCGCGGGGTCGACCGCGCGCGCGCCGCCGAGCTTCACGACGACGGGCGGGCCGTCGCCGCCGTCGGGCAGGACCTCACCGTCCGCGACGGCGGCCGCGCCGGGCCAGCTCACGGCGCACCCACGGGGTGGAGCCCCTGGAACTCCAGACCGGCCGTCTCCTCGAGTCCGAGCGCGACGTTGGCGGCGTGGACCGCCTGCCCCGCCGCGCCCTTCATCACGTTGTCGATGGCCGAGAACGCGACCACGCGGCCGTTCTCGGGGTCGAGTTCGAAGCCGACCTCGGCGTGGTTCGTCCCGGCCACGGCCTTCGGCTCGGGGTAGCGGTACACGCCGCCGCCGCCCGCGACGAGGCGGACGAACGGCTCGTCGTCGTACGCCTCGCGGTAGGCGCCCCACAGGTCGCCCGTGGTGACGCGCTCGCTCGGGAAGGCGTGGCACGTCGCGGCGGCGCCGCGGGTCATGTCGACCGCGTGGACGGTGAACGAGAGGGAGAGTCCCAGCTCCTGCTGTATCTCGGCCTCGTGGCGGTGGCCCGTCGGCGCGTACGGGCGCACGACGCCCGAGCGCTCCGGATGGCTGGAGGCGGCGCCGCCGCCGGCGCCGCCCTCCGAGGAGCCGACCTTCAGGTCCGCGACCACCTGATCGTCGGGCGTGATCACGCCCGAATCGACCAGCGGCTTCAGCGCCAGCATCGTCGCCGTCGCGTTGCAGCCGCCGGAGGCGATCAGATCCGCGCCTTCGAGCTTCTCGCGTCCCAACTCGGGGAGCGCGTAGGCGGCGTCCGTGAGGTGCTCGGGGGCGACGTGGCCGTCGTACCACTCGTCGTAGTCGGCCGCCTCGTTCAGGCGGAAGTCCGCCGAGAGGTCGACCACGGTGCCCGCGGCGTCGCGGAAGGCGTCGATGTGCTCCATCGAGACGCCGTGGGGCGTCGACGCGAACAGCACGTCCACCGAGTCGAGGTCCTCGGGCGAGGAGAAGCGCACGTCGACGCCGCGGAGGTTCGGGTGGACGTAGCCGAGCGTCTTGTTCTCGTACTCGCGGCTCGTCGCCTGCGCGAGTTCGAAGTCCGGGTGGCCGGTGAGCAGGCGGCACAGCTCGCCGCCCGCGAAGCCGGAGGCGCCGACGACGGAGGCCGAGAGCGTCGCGTTCTCACCCGCACTCATGCGGTCATCACGGCTTCCCCGCCCGTCTCCGCCTTCAGTTCGAGCCAGTCGACGACCGCCGCGGGCACGTCGACCGCGCTCGCCTCGTTCAGTGCCTTGAACTCGACGGTGTGGTTCACCTCGTGAACCGTGTACTCGCCGTCCTTCGTCTCCATCAGGTCGACGCCGAGGAGGCCGCCGCCGACGGCGTCGCTCGCCTTCCTCACCAGCTCTTTCGCCTCGTCGTCGAGGTCGAAGGTCGCCGTCTCGCCGCCCTTCGCGGCGTTGGTGAGCCAGTGATCGGAGGTGCGCGTCATCGCGGCGACCGGCTCGCCGTCGCAGGCCAGCACGCGGATGTCGCGGCCGGGCTTGTCGACGTACTCCTGCACGTAGAACACCTTGTGCTCGTAGTGCCCGAGCGTCGCCTTGTGCTCCAGAATCGCCTCGGCGGCGGTCTCGGTGTCGAGCTTGGCCATCAGCCTGCCCCACGAGCCGACGACCGGCTTGATCACGCAGGGGTAGCCGAACGCCTCGATGGCCTCCATCGCGGCCTCCTTGGTGAACGCGACCTCCGTCGCCGGCGTGGGCACGCCCGCGCGCTCCAGCGCGAGGCTGTTCTTCACCTTGTCGGCGCAGACCGCCGCGGTCTCCGGCGAGTTGATCACCGGGACGCCGTACGCCGAGAGGAACCGCGTGGCGTACAGCGAGCGCGAGGTGGCGAGGCAGCGGTCGATCACCAGATCGCAGTCGGCGATCTCGGCGGTCGTCTCGTTCAGGCCGAACCGCTGCTTGCGCACGTCGATCTTGGCGACCTCGTGGCCGCGGTCGCGAAGCTCCGACAGGAGGAGCTTCTCGTCCTTTCGGATCCGGGAGTAGAGCAGGCCGAGCTTCATCTCACTCCCCCCAGTCCTCTTCGAGCTCCGGGGCTCGATCGAGGACCGGCGGGGAGACGTCAACGACCTCCAGCTCGGCGCCGCACGTTTCACAGTCGACGATCTCTCCGACCTCCAGGTCGTCGTGCAGGGTCACCGTTCCCCCGCACTCGACGCATTCGGATTCGGTCATGGTGTACTCCTCTCTATCGGGGAAGGCACCTTTAATCCGTCGATTCTGTCAGCTAAAATTAATGGCGGAGTCGCCGCTACGCGGCGGGTTCGGGCGGGTCGGCGCGGATCTCGAATCCGATGTTCGAAATCTGAGTAGTGTAGGCCCCGAGGGGGGCCGGCGGGGCCACCGCCGCCGGCGGTCGCGGAGCGACGGCCGAGACCGGTCGGGGTCGGATCCCCGGTCGCGGTCGGCCGCCCCGCGGTCGTCGTCGCCGTCGCGGAACTCGCCCGAGCGACGGTCGCGCCGCTCGCGGTCGGGCGAGCGGTCGGAGTCGTCGGAGGCGGGTCATGGTCGTGGTGATGCGTTCAGGCGTAGTCGTCGACGGCCTCGGACAAGTCCGCTTCGGCGGCCGCGAGCGCGTCGCGGCGGGCGTCGACGGCGGCCTCGTGGTCGTCGTACGTCTCGGTCAGGCGCGCGAGGGAGTCGGCCACGGCGTCGGGCGCCGGGCCGCCGCGCGACGCGCGGGAGGCGACGCTCCCGACGGGGTCGAGCGCGGCGTCGAGGTCCTCGCGGCTCACGTGCTCGTGGAGGGACTCCCCAAGTACCTCTTCCGCGGCCGCGTCAAGATTTGCAGCGAGCGCCTCCGGGTCCGCGTCGACCTCGGCCATCGCGGCCGCGGCGGCGACGACCTCGTGGGCCGTCCGGAACGGGATCCCCGCGGACGCCAGCGCGTCGGCGACCCCCGTGGCCGTCGAGAAGCCCGCGCCCGCGTCGGCCGCGCACGCCTCGGCGTCCCACTCGCCGGTCGCGACCGCGCCGGCGACGACCTCCGTCGCCTCGGTCGCGTCGTCGACGGCGTCCCACGCGTGCGGCGTCGCGCGCTGGAGGTCCCGGTTGTACGCCCGCGGCAGCCCCTTCAGCGTCGTGAGCAGCCCGGTCAGGTCGCCGGACGCGTCGCCCGCGACCGCGCGGGCCAACTCCAGCGTGTCCGGGTTCACCTTCTGGGGCATGATCGACGACGTGGACGCGTAGTCGTCCGAGGGGAGGAAGTAGCCGTCCTTCGCGTGCTCGATGAGGTCCGCGGCCAGCCCCGACAGCGTCGCCGTCAGGTTCGCCAGCGCGGCGGTCCCCTCGACGAGGAAGTCGCGCGCGGACGCGGCGTCCGTCGAGTTCTCGACGACGCCGTCGAACCCGAGCAGGTCGGCCGTCCGCTCGCGGTCGATGTCGAAGGTGGTGCCGGCGAACGCCGCGCCGCCCAGGGGCGACTCGTTCGCCCGGTCGAACGCCGCGAGCAGCCGGGCGGTGTCGCGCTCGATCGCGCCCGCGTACGAGGACAGGAAGTGCCCGACCGTCGTCGGCTGGGCGTACTGCCGGTGGGTGAACCCCGGCATCACCGTGTCCGCGTGCTCGGCCGCCGCGTCCAGCAGCGCCTCGCGCAGTGCCAGCGTCGCCTCGGCGGCGGCGAGCAGGTCCGCCCGGTACCGGTAGCGGATGCAGGCGGCGACCTCGTCGTTGCGCGAGCGCGCGGTGTGCATCTTTCCGCCGACCGAGCCGACCTCGGCGACGACCGCCGACTCGATCGCCTCGTGCACGTCCTCGCCGTCGGGAAGCGCGCCGTGCCCGGCGTCCTCGACCGCGGCCAGTCCCGCGAGGATCGCGCCGGCCTCGCCGTCGGCGATGATCCCCTGCTCGGCGAGCATCACCGTGTGCGCGCGATCGACCGCGAGGTCGGCCGCGAAGATGCGCCGATCGGCCGCGAGGCTCGACATGAAGCCGCGGGCGGGACCGCCCGCGAAGCGGTCCCGGCGGACGACCGTCTCGGCGTCGCCGGCGTCGCCCTCCGTCGATTCCTCGCCGTCAGTCATCGCTCATTCCTCCGTCGCGTCGCCGCTCCCGTCGGCCGCGAGCGTCTCGCCGTCCTCGCCGGTCTTCACGTTCTCCAGCACGCGGTTCGCGAGGCGCTCCTGGAAGCCGTGGTACTTCGCGACGCCCGTCGCGTCGGCCTGCTCGATGCCGTCGACGGTCTCCGTGTTGAAGGAGGCAGCCGACTCGGAGTAGACGCCGTACTCGGAGTCGCGGGCGACGGGGCGGCACTGCCCGCCCTGCAGTTTGACGGTGACCGTCCCGGTGACCTTCTCCTGACCGGCGTCGAGGTACCCCTCCAGGGAGTTCACGAGCGGGGAGTTCACGAGCCCCTTGTACCCCTGCTGGGCCCACTGGTCGTCGATCTGCTGTTTGAAGTCGCGCTCGCTCTTCGTGAACACGAGCTGTTCGAGCGCCTCGTGGGCCGTCAGGAGGACGGTCGCGGCGGGGTGCTCGTAGTTCTCGCGTACCTTCAGCCCGAGCATGCGGTCCTCCATCATGTCCGTGCGACCGACGCCGTACGCGCCCGCGATCTCGTTCAGCTCCCCGATGAGTTCGACCGAGTCGACCGTCTCGCCGTTCAGCGTGACCGGGTAGCCCATCTCGAAGCCGATCTCCACCAGCTCCTCGCCGTCGACCTCGCCGGGCGTCGTCGTCCAGTCGTAGATGTCCTCCGGCGGGACGTACGTCGGATCCTCGAGGTCGTCCCCCTCGACCGAGCGCGACCAGAGGTTCGTGTCGATCGACCACGCGCCCTCGTTGCCGCCCTCGACGGGGAGGTTCTTCTCGTCGGCGTACTCTATCTCCCACTCGCGCGTGAGGCCGAGTTCGCGCACCGGCGCGATGACCTCCTTGTCGGAGGCGCGCCACACCGTCTCGAAGCGGAGCTGGTCGTTGCCCTTCCCCGTGCAGCCGTGGGCGAGGGCGTCGCAGTCGTGCTCCTCGGCGACGCCGAGGATCGCCTCGGCGATCACCGGGCGCGCGAGGGCGGTGCCGAGCGGGTAGCCCTGATACGTCGCGTTCGCGCGCACCGAGTCGAAACACAGCTCCGCGAACTCGGTCTTCGCGTCGACGACGTAGTGTTCCAGATCGAGCGCCTCCGCGGTCTCCTCGGCCTCGTCGAACTCCTCCTCCGGCTGGCCCACGTCGACGGTGACGCCGACGACCTCGTCGTAGCCGTACTCCTCCTCGAGAAGCGGGACGCAGACGGTCGTGTCGAGTCCACCGCTGAATGCGAGCGCAACGCGTTTCGTCATACCTCACGCTCGCACGTCGACACCCATAAATTCGACGTTTGTGGGCTCTGAAAATTACTCGCGGACCGCACGCTACCCGGAGGAAGGCGAGCGGATCGAGTCGATGAGGAGTGGTGTTGGTGGGCCTAGCGGCCCGGTCGTCGCGGCGCGGAGACTCGGCTCCGGGCCGCGGCACCGCGGACGCGTCGCTCGAATGAGGCGCGAACGTGAGCGACGGCGTCCGCTGTCATACACGGTGATACACCCTCGACCGGTAAAAACGGTACCGGTCCGGCGAAGGTTGCGACACGGGGCGACGACGGACCCCGGGGACGGACGTGGCACGACGCCGCGGGAGGCTGTGCACCGGTGCCGTATCCCGCCGTGTTGGCGAAGCGAACCCGTTTTCCCCGGCGGCGCCGGAGTTTCGGGTATGACAACTGGGACGCTGCGGCTCGCAACCCGCGGCTCCGACCTCGCGCTCCGGCAGGCGGCCGGCGTCCGAGACGAACTCTCGACGCGCCGCCGCGACGTGGAGCTGGTCGAGGTCGAGACGCGCGGCGACCGACTCGACGAGGACCTCATCACCGAACTCGGCCGTACCGGCGCGTTCGTGCGCGCGCTCGACGAACACGTGCTCGCGGGCGAGGTCGACGCCGCGGTCCACTCGTTGAAGGACATGCCCACCGACATGCCCGACGGCCTCGTCGTCGCCGCCGTCGGCGAGCGCGCCCCCGCCGGCGACGCGCTCGTCACCCGCGACGGCGGCGACCTCGCCGACCTCCCCCGCGGCTCGGTCGTCGGCACCTCCTCGCTGCGGCGCAAGGCGCAGGTGCTCGCCGAACGCCCCGACCTGGAGGTGCGCCCCCTCCGCGGCAACGTCGACACGCGGCTCCAGAAGCTGATCGCGCCCGACCTGCAGGCGGAACACGAGCGCCGCGTCGAGGCGGAGGCCGACGAGAAGGGAGAGGCGGCGGAGTTCCGGGAGACCGACGACGAGTACGAGCGCACCGTCGAGGAGTGGTTCGACGACCTCACCGAGTTCCAGCGCGCCGCGTTGGAACACGAGGTCGATCACGAGTACGACGCGATCGTGCTGGCGGAGGCCGGCCTCCGCAGGTCGGACCTGTTCTACCGCGACGAGTACGAGGTCGCGCGCCTCGACCGCGCGGACCACGTCCCCGCGCCCGGCCAGGGCGCCGTCGCCGTCACCGCGAGCGACCCCGACGTGATCGAGACGATCCGGTCGGCGATGGACCACGAGCCGACCCGCGTCGCCACCAGCGTCGAGCGCACGATCCTCGCCGAGTTGGGCGGCGGCTGCATCGCCCCGATCGGCGTCAACGCGCTCGTCCAGGGCGAGCACGTCAGCGCTCGCGTCCGAGTGCTGTCGGCCGACGGCGACACCCAGGTGGCGGCGACGCGCGATCTCCCGCTGCGCACGTACCGCGAGGCCGCCGCCGAGTTCGCCGACTCGCTGCGCGAGCAGGGCGCCGCCGAACTCATCGAGGCCGCCGAGCGCGCCGCCGAGACCGAGACCGCCAAGCGCGCCGAGGAGGGCGAGGGCGAACGAAGTGAGTCCTCGATGCGAACGGGAAGCGAAGTCGTTCGAGAGGCGCAAAGCGCCTCTCGTGATGACGAGACGGCGGAGCCGTCTCGAACCACGACCCGTGAGCACGGCGACAGCGAGGACGACGACGGCTCCGCCGGCGACGACGCCGCGGAGGCGGTGGAGGAGTAGATGTCCGCGGACACAGACGCCGACGCGGACGACGCCGACGGCGCCGAGGGGTTCGTCTCGCTGGTCGGCTCAGGCCCCGGCGACCCCGAACTGCTCACTGTGAAGGCCCGCAGGCTCCTCGACGAGGCGGACGTGGTCCTCCACGACAAGCTCCCCGGCCCCGAGATCCTCGGCTCGGTCCCCGAGGACAAACGCGAGGACGTGGGCAAGCGCGCCGGCGGCGAGCGCACCAGCCAGGAGTACACGAACGACCGGCTCGTCGAGCTGGCCGAGGCCGGCGAGCACGTCGTCCGGCTGAAGGGCGGCGACCCGTTCGTCTTCGGCCGCGGCGGCGAGGAGGCCGAACACCTCGCGGCGAACGGCGTTCCGTTCGAGGTCGTTCCCGGCGTCACCTCGCCCATCGCCGCGCCGGGCGTCGCGGGCATCCCGGTCACGCACCGGGACCACGCCTCCTCCGTCTCGTTCGTCACGGGTCACGAGGACCCGACCAAGGACGAGTCGGCCGTGGACTGGGCGGCGCTGGCGGCCACCGGCGGCACCATCGTCGTCCTGATGGGCGTCGGGAAGCTGCCGCTGTACACCGCGGAGCTGCTCGACGCCGGGATGGACCCCGCCACATCCGTCGCCCTCGTCGAGCGCGGCACGTGGCCCGAGATGCGCGTCGCGACCGGCACCCTCGCCGACATCGTCGACGTGCGCGACGACGCGGGGATCGAACCGCCCGCGATCACGGTCATCGGCGAGGTCGCCGGCGCGCGCGAGCGTGTGGTCGAGTTCCTGCGCGGGCGTGGCGACGCCACCGCGACTGCGGGTGCCAGTGCTGACCCCGCCGAGACCGGAGGTGACGACGTATGAGCGGCGAGGCCGAACGCAGTGAGGCCTCGGTGCGAACGGGGAGCGGAGCGACCCGTGAGCGGCGCGCCCTCGCTGACGGAGGCAGCGGAGGCGACAGCGACGACGGCGTCGACCGTCCCCTCGTCGCGGTGTTCCGCCCGGACGACGAGCGCCTCACGAGGGCGGTCGAGACGCTCGACGCGCTCGGCGTCGACGCCCTCGCGGATCCGATGCTGGAGATCCGACCGACCGGCGCGGTGCCGGAGGGCGCCGACTGGATCGTGTTCACCTCGAAGACGGGCGTCGAGCTCGCGGACGAGGCCGGCTGGTCCCCCGCCGACGCCCTTCCCGACGGGCGAGGCGGAGCGGCCGCCGAGGAGCGTGACGGCCCCGCGATCGCGTGTGTCGGTCCGTCGACCGCCGAGGCCGTCCGGGAGGCCGGGTGGCCGGTCGATCTGATCCCGAACGAGTACTCCTCGACGGGCCTCGTCGCGGCGTTCGACGCGCTGGGCGTCGACGGCGTCCGCGTCGAGGTCGCCCGGTCCGACCACGGGAGCCAGGTACTGCTCGACGGCCTCCGCGACGCCGGCGCGACCGTCCACGAGACGGTTCTGTACGAACTCGTCCGACCGGAGGGAAGCGGCGACTCGGCCGGGGCGGCCGCCCGGGGCGACCTCGCGGGCGCGTGCTTCACCTCCTCGCTCACGGTCGAGCACTTCCTCGACGCCGCCGACGAGCGGGGCGTCCGCGACGAGGCGCTCGCCGGCCTGAACGACGGCGTCATCGGTTGTATCGGCCACCCGACCCGCGAGACGGCCGAATCACACGGCGTCGCCGTCGACGTGGTGCCCGCGGAGGCGACGTTCGAAACGCTCGCCGAATCGGTCGTCGCCGAGTTGGACGTCTGATCGGCGCGCGGCGGCCGCCGGGCCGGATCGAAACGACGAACCGCCGGTTCTCACCCCGAGTCGGGGAGTGCGCGCGAGCGATCTCGGCCGGATCGACCGGGTCGTCGTCGAATATGTCTGCTGTCTGTCACTATGTCCGTCAACTCCGAGTGCAACAATTGCCGAACGTGTGACTGTGTTACATCCTTATATGACCTATATTCACCCAAAGATCCGACGCTCGTCTGAATACGCCACCGAAAATTTGTGTATTTCAACTCCAACCTTTATGTGTATCCGGATCAGGCTGTCTGGCGTCGAGATGTACCAGAACGACACGGAATTCACGGCACTGCTGGACAGTTGTGGATCAGTTGAGGTGGAACAGTGACGCTCCTACAAGTCGACCCCGCGGTCCTGGCGGAGGGGATCAACCTGATGTGGGTGCTGGTGGTCACCTTCCTCATCTTCTTCATGCACGCCGGCTTCGCGATGCTGGAGGCCGGGCAGGTACGGTCGAAGAACGTCGCCAACCAGCTGACGAAGAACCTTCTGACGTGGAGCGTCGGCGTGACGGCGTTCTTCCTCGTCGGCGCGGGCGTCTCTTCGCTCGTCGGTGGGATCACCGGCGGCGGGGGATACTCCATCGCCGAGTCGTTCGGCGTGTTGACGACCGAGAACTCAGCTGACTGGGTCGGCTGGCTCTTCGGCGCCGTCTTCGCGATGACGGCGGCGACCATCGTCTCCGGCGCCGTCGCCGGGCGCATGAAGCTGCGCGCGTACGTGAGCTACACGATCCTGCTGGCGGCGGTCATCTACCCGGTCGTCACGGGGCTGACGTGGGCGGGCGGCTTCCTCGCCTCGCTGGGCTTCGCTGACTTCGCGGGCGGGATGATCGTCCACGGGATGGGCGGCATCGCCGGCCTGACGGCGGCGTACGTCGTCGGCCCGCGCCTGGGTCGCTACAACGAGGACGGCTCGGTGAACGTCATCCCGGGCCACTCGATGACGTTCGCGGTGCTGGGGACGCTCGTGCTGGCGTTCGGCTGGTACGGCTTCAACGTCGGCACCGCCGCCTCGGTGTTCGCCGTCGAGAACGGCGAACTCACCCTCGGGGCGTTCTCCTACGTCGGCCGCGTCGCGCTGACGACGACGCTCGGCATGGCCGCCGGCGCCATCGGCGCGAGCGCCCTGTCGCTGTTCAAGACCGGGAAGGTCGACACGCTGTACGTCGCCAACGGGCTCCTGGCGGGACTCGTCGGCGTCACCTCGAACACGGACGCGATCACCTGGGTCGGCGCACTGGTCATCGGCCTGCTCGCCGGCGGCCAGCTGCCCATCGTCTTCGAGTTCGTCGAGAAGCGCCTGAAGATCGACGACGTGTGTGCGGTGTTCCCCGTCCACGGCTCCGCCGGCGTGCTCGGCGCGGTGCTGCTGCCGTTCTTCGCCGTCGACGGCTTCACCGTGGGCGCGCTCGTCTCGCAGGTCGTCGGCGTCGCTGTCATCGCCGTCTGGACGATCGCAGCCACCGCCGTGGTGTTCGGCATCATCAAGGCGCTGGGCGAGATCCGCGTCACCCGCGACCACGAGCTCGAGGGGCTCGACTCCTCCGAGCACGGCGTCGACACCTACCCCGAGTTCGGTCGTCCCGACACGGCCGCCGACGGCGGCTTCGTGGAGGACGAGAGCGGCATCATCCGCGCCGACGGCGGCGAACCGAACGACGGCGGCATCAAGCTGGTGACCGCCTTCATCCGCCCGGACAAGCTCTCGGCGGTCAAGACCGGTCTCGCGGAGATCGGCGCGCCGTCGCTGACGGTGACGAACGTCTCGGGTCGCGGCAGCCAGCCCGCCAAGAAGGGCCAGTGGCGCGGCGAGGAGTACACCGTCGACCTCCACCAGAAGGTGAAGATCGAGTGCGTCGTCGCCGACATCCCGGCCGAGGACGTCGCCGAGGCGATCAGCGACGCCGCACAGACCGGCGAGAAGGGCGACGGCAAGGTGTTCGTCCTGCCCGTCGAGAACGCCTACCAGATCCGGACCGGCGAGGTGGGACGCAGCGCGGTCTGATCGCGACCTCGCGACACCGCTCGCTCGCCGTCCGACCGATCACGCACAGACGAACCACCGCTCTCCGGACGCCCGCTTCGCACGCGACGCGGACGCGGCCGCCGGGGGCACGCGACGGAGGACCCCACTGGTACTGGTGCTCACCTCCTCGCGCCCGCCACCGTGCCACGTTCCGTGTCACCGCCCCCGCGGCCGCCGCAGTCGCCTGCCAGGTGACGCGTCCGGCTACGCCCGCGACGGTCCGCCAGCCCGTCGCGGGTCGTCACCACTTCGATACCGTCAACCGCTCCCGCCGAGCGGCCGCGCCGGTCCGGAACCCAGTAACTACTTTCGGGGCCACACCCCAAGGACGGCGTATGAACCACGACCGCTCGCGGGAGCTGTACGACCGCGCGCTCTCGGTGCTCGCCGGCGGAGTGAACTCCTCGGTCCGCGCGACGCGACCGTACCCGTTCGTGATCGAGCGCGGCGACGGCGCGCACGTGATCGACGCCGACGGGAACCGCTACCTCGACTACGTGATGGGGTACGGTCCGCTGCTGTACGGCCACGACGCCCCCGAGCAGGTGCAGTCGGCGATCCAGCGCCACGCCAGCCAGGGACCGATGTACGGCGGCCCCACCGAGATCGAGATCGACCACGCGGAGTTCGTCGCCCGGCACGTCCCCAGCGTCGAGATGCTGCGGTTCGTCAACTCCGGCACCGAGGCGACCGTCTCGGCCGTTCGCCTCGCCCGCGGGTACACCGGCCGCGACAAGATCGTCGTCATGCAGGGCGGCTACCACGGCGCCCAGGAGTCCACCCTCGTCGAGGCCGGCGATGACCCGTACCATACGCACCCCTCCTCGCCGGGGATCCCCGACGAGTTCGCCGAGCACACCATCGCCGTCCCGTTCAACGACGAGGCGGCGATCCGCGAGGTGTTCGAGGAGCGCGGCGACGAGATCGCGGCGGTGCTGACCGAGCCGATCCTCGCGAACTACGGCATCGTCATGCCCGTCGACGGCTATCACGAGACGCTTCGGGACCTCTGTGACGACCACGGCTCGCTGTTGGTCTTCGACGAGGTGATCACCGGCTTCCGCGTCGGCGGCCTCCAGTGCGCGCAGGGGAAGTTCGGCGTCACCCCCGACCTCACCACGTTCGGGAAGATCATCGGCGGCGGTTTCCCGGTCGGCGCGATCGGCGGCCCCGCGGAGATACTCGAGCACTTCACGCCCAGCGGGGAGGTGTTCCAGTCCGGCACCTTCTCGGGCCACCCGGTCACGATGGCCGCCGGCCACGAGTACCTCCGCTACGCCGCCGAGAACGACGTATACGACCGCGTGAACGACCTCGGGGATCAGCTTCGGTCCGGGATCCAGGACGTCTGCGAGGACCAGGCGCCCGAGTACACCGTCGTCGGCACCGACTCGATGTTCAAGACGGTGTTCACCCGCGAGGCGCCCGAGACGTTCGAGAATCACTGCGGCGGCGGCTGCCGCCAGCGTGAGTCATGCTCGCGCTTCGATAGCTGTCCGAAGACCGGCGCCGACACCGCTGCGGCGGCGACCGAGCGGTGGGAGCGCGTGTTCTGGCAGGAGATGAAAGAGCGCGGGATCTGGCTCACCGCCAACCAGTTCGAGTCGCAGTTCGTCTCGTACGCCCACACCGAGTCGGATATCGAGGAGACGCTGGAGGCGTACAAGGAGGCGCTGTAGGGGGGTCCCGCCCTATCCGAGCAGCTTCTCGCGGACCGCACCGACCAAGCGCGTGACGAACCCGCTGGGCGTGTGGCGCTCGGGCACCTCGTCCCACAGGGCGAACGCCGACACCACGTCGGCCTCCCGGCTCGCGACCGCCGCCTCGTGCTCGGGCGCGACGACGCCGAGGTTGATCTCGTAGTGGCCGAAGTAGCCGTACTTCAGGAGCTGCCGCTCGCGGAAGTCGACGACGAAGTCCCGGACGTCCTCGGGGATCTCCGGGACGACGACGACGAACGAGAGGTCGGTCCCGTAGTGTTCCTCGTCGCCCTCGACGCGCTCGTCGGCGAGGGCGTGGCCCAACTGGACGATCCGCTCCAGTTCCTGGACCGTCACCGACGACTGCCGGCGGGCGAACAGGTGTTCGTCGCTGTGGTGGTCGGCGTAGCCGAGCGACGGATGGAAGAACTGCTTTTGCGACTCGATCCGCATCAGCCCGTAGAGGTCGAAGCGCTCCCCGCGAACGCGGTAGTCGCGTTCGAGGTCGTAGTTGAACATGAGTCGGTCGCTCACGCGGTCGAGGTACGTGTCGTCCCACGTGGGGACGTCCTCGTAGGCGGCGCCGTCGAGGATGCGTCCCCGTTCGTCGGTCCGATACGCCTCCCCGTCGGCGTCGACGGTCGCGGCCGCGTCGGGATCGGCGCCGCCGCCGTCGGGCAGGAGTCGATCGCAGCGGTCGTCCCCGGCCATGCTCACTCCTCCGGCTCGTACGGGTGGACGTCGTCGACCGCGGGCGCGCCGACCGCCAGCAGCGTCACCGGGTCGTCGGCGTCGGCGGGGTTGTGTGCGCGCTGGGGGCTGTCCGGCTCGACGGCGAACAGCGATCCCTCCGGAACCTCGAACGTCTCCTCGGGCGTTTCGACGTGGAGCGTGCCCGCGATCACGTAGAACAGTTCCTCCTGGTCGTCGTGGTAATGATACGCCAAGGGGACGTCCTCGCCGGGCTCCGCGCGGAACCAGTTGGCGGCCATCCGCTCGAATCCCGCCGCCTCGCTCACGCGCCGAAGCTCGCACGGCCGATCGGGAACGGCCGCCAGTTCGTCGGGATCGATGACGTGGTAACCCATACCTCGCGGGAGGCTCACGGGGATGAAAAGCCCGTCGTCCGACGGCGACGCCGCGGACGCCGCCGGAGCCGAGGATTTATCTTCGTCGTGCACGACGTTGTGATCGATTACCATGGGATCCGGCGATCGCGAGGCGTGCGGTCGGTGCTCGATGACGACCGTCGTGGACGCGACCGAGGACGGCGAGGGCGTCGCCGACCGCGACCCCTTCGGCGACGAGCGAATCGAACTCGAGGACGGCGAGCTTCGGCGGACGTCTCCGGGCGCGTGGCTCAAGGGCGTCGTCTCGGCGCTCGACGAGGTGGGAACGCGGCTCACGTACGGCCGGCGCTGACGCCGGTCCGATGGCGGCGCATCCGACGGGCGCACGGCGACAGAGAGAGCCTTATACCGCTCCGGGACATACGCGGCTGCTAATCGCATGGAAGAGAGCATCTCCGGCTTCAAGCTGCGCGGAGAGTGGGGGGACGCCGTCGAGCACGGGGAACGTATCACTCGCGCGCTGCAGGACGCCGGTGCGTCCGAGGAGTACCCCGAGGCGTTCGCGGCGTGGGACGAGTGGCGACCCAAGGCCCACGAGCGCCTCGGCGAGGACGTGAACGAGAAGACCGCCGATCAGGCGAGCGTCGCCGAAGGCAAAGGCGAGCAGGAGGGGAAGAGCCCGGAGGAGGACCTCCAGACGGCCGGCGAGAAGCTCTCCGAGTCGTACGAACGCGTCGAGGACGGCGACAACGGCGGCGCGCTCGACTCGTGGAAGGACTCCATCGACCACGTCGCGCGCGCGGCCGACTCCGCCGGGCGCAAGGCCGTGCGAAAGCTCGAGAACACGGTGTACCAGCGCGTGATGACGCAGATCGCGCCGTACTACTTCGACAACGAGCTCGTCTCCGCGAACATCCAGAAGTCCACGCGCGGCGAGGGCGGCCCGGAGTTCATCTTCGAGGTGAACGTCAACGACGACCAGTTGAAGTCCGCGGTGTCCGAGCGGCTCTCGTCGTACGAGGACGACATCGACCGCTGGCACGTCGACACCCCGAAGGTCGTCGAGGCGTCCGAGGCCGCGGAGGGCGCTGAGGCGCCCGTCGAGACGGTCGAGGACGGAACCGACGGGGAGTCGAACCCCACAACCAACTGAGGGCACTCCGTCGCCCGATTCCGTGGTTGTGGGGTTCGAAGAATCCGACGACCAACTGAGGGCGCTCCGTCGGCGACGTTCTTCGTTGGCGGATTCGAAGAACCCGACAACGAGCCGAGATCGCTTCGTCGCCCGGCTCTTTGAGCGCGCTCACTCGACCGGCGCCTTCAGCTCCACGCGGTAGCCGAACGGGTCGCGAACGTACACCGCGGGCGCCTCGCCCGTCGCGCCGAGCGGACTGTCGAGTTCCTGTTCCACCTCGATCCCGGCGTCCGCGAGGGTCGCCTTCACCGCCTCGATCCCCTCGTCGACGACGAGCGCGACGTGGTCGTAGTTCGTCGCCCCCGGAGGGTCGAACGCGTCAGTCGGCCACAGGTGGATCACGTGCTCGGGTGCGAGTCGCACGTCGAAGAACGGCTTGTCGCCGGCCTCGAAGCGGTCGACGCCATCCAGTTCGAACCCGAGCGCGTCGGCGTAGAACGCGCGGGCGGCTCCCAACCCATCCGGGGGGATGCGGATGTTGACGTGATCGATGGTGCGAACGTTCACGGGCGAGTTACGCGGGCGGGAGACAAGAACCATTACGGCTCCCCGCCCATGCCCGAGCATGACACCGCTCGAGGTCGACGCCGGCGAACTCACCGCCGAGGAGATCATCGACGCGATCCGGGACGGGCAGCGCGTCGTCGTCACCGCGGACCTGTTCGGGAGCGAGCAGACGCTCACCCTCCGACACGACGGCGAGACGTTCTACTGCGACACGCCGACGCGGCTGCACAAACACGACGACGAGGCCGGGATGCTCACCTGCATCGAGAAGATGGGCTACGCGAAACAGGGTGACGCCTGAAGCGGTCGGCGGCGGAACTCGACGACAGTACGGTACCTGAGGTCGGCAACCGACGCATACCGACGGGCGCGGACGGACGCAGCGATGTCGCCGCGGTGTCGCCGCGACCGCCGGGGTTTATTCGCGCTGCGGCCGTCGGTTGACTCGACATGAGCGACGCGCCGGACATGGAGGATCTCATCGACACGAACGACCCCAGTTTCGGGCACGTGATGGCGTGCGTCTTCGGTATCCAGAAGCACGAGAGCCGGACGTACCTCCGCCTGCTCGACAACCCCGGCAGCACCGTCGAGGAGCTCGCCGGCGTGCTGGAGCGCGACCGCTCGAACGTGAACCGCTCGCTCACGACGCTGCTGGAGAAGGGGCTGGCGGAACGCGAGCGGCGGCTGCTCGACCCCGGCGGCTACGTGTACCAGTACACCGCGACGCCGCTGCCCGAGGCGAAGGAGCTGCTCCACGGGGCGCTCGACGAGTGGGCCGAGACCGTCCACGAGGTCATCGAGACGTTCGACGAGCAGCGCGACGCGGACGACGAGTAAGCGGCGACGGCTAGCTGTCCCGCGTTCGGGCTTCCGGGCCCGCGTGGTCCCCCTGACGGGCCCGGCCGCGCGGACTCGTTCCGTTCGACTGCGGACACCTCCCCGCCGTCCGTCGAGGGCTCCCGCCGGTCGGCCTCGCTGGCACTACCCGCCACGAACGGCCGACTTTTAGCCCGCGAGGTCGACGCCCACCCATGAGCCTCTCCCTGAACGCGCCGACGCAGGACGCCCCGTCAGTCGCCGAGGACGGCGTCTGGCTGGAGTGTATCGCCTGCGGCGAACAGTTCGCCCCGTTCGACGCCGTCCGCTTCACCTGCGACGACTGCGACGGCCTGCTGGAGGTCCGCTACGCCGACCCGCCGACATGGGACGACTTCTCCGGCGAGGGCGTCTGGCGGTACTCCGCCGGTCTCCCCTTCGAGGAGGGCGTCTCGCTGCCCGAGGGACACACGCCCCTGCACGAGGTCCCCCGCCTGCGCGAGGATCTGGGCGTGAACCGCCTCCGGGTGAAACACGAGGGAATGAACCCGACGGGCTCGTTCAAGGACCGCGGGATGACCGTCGGTGTCCGCGTCGCCGAGGCGCTGGGCGTCGGCCGCCTCGCGTGCGCCTCCACGGGCAACACCTCCGCGGCGCTGGCGGCCTACGGCGCCCGCGCGGGGCTGGAGACGCTCGTGTTGCTCCCGGCGGGGAAGGTCGCCGCCGGCAAGGTCGCGCAGGCGAGCCTCCACGGCGCGCGGATCCTCGAGGTCGACGGCAACTTCGACGCCTGCCTCGACATCGTGCAGGACCTCGCGAACGAGGGCGAGGTGTACCTCCTCAACTCGCTGAATCCCTTCCGGCTGGAGGGCCAGAAGACGATCGGCTTCGAGATCCTCGAGGAGTTCCGGGACGACTACGGCACCTTCCCCGACCGGATCGTCCTCCCCGTCGGCAACGCGGGCAACACCTCGGCGCTGTTCAAGGCGTTCCGCGAGCTCGTCGCCGCCGGCGCGATGGACGCCGACGAGGTGCCGAAGCTGACGGGCGTGCAGGCCGCCGGCGCCGCGCCGATGGTCGAGGCCGTCGAGAACGGCGCCGACGAGGTCCGCCGCTGGGAGTCCGTGGAGACGATCGCGACGGCCATCCGCATCGGCAACCCGGTGAACGCCCCGAAGGCGCTGCCGGGGATCCGGGAGACCGGCGGCACCGCCGTCGCCGTCGACGACGAGGCGATCACCGAGGCCCAGCGCGACCTCGCCCACGAGGGTGTGGGCGTCGAGCCCGCCTCCGCGGCCTCGGTCGCCGGCCTGCGGAAGTTGCGCGAGCAGGGCGTCGTCGACGCCGACGAGGACGTCGTCTGTCTCACGACCGGCCACCTGCTGAAGGATCCCGACGCCGCCTACGAGGCCGGCGGCGATCCCGAGCCCGTGGCGAACTCCACGGACGCGGTACTGGAGCACATCGGCGCGAAGTGACGGGACACGGTTCGGCGAGGGGGAGCCGAAACGAGCGCGAGCGCGGAGTGACGGCGCGGCGTCGGCGAACGGCGTCCGTCACCTGTCCGTCCGACGAAGCTTTTTGCGGGTCCGCGCGGTACTGTGTGACATGGGGGATGAGCGTGCGGACCGCGGCAGCGGCGGCGCCAGCGACGACGCCCGTGACGGCGAGCGCCCGCGACAGATGGTCGTAGCGGAGCTCCGACGGGAGAACCGGCGGCTCCGTGAGCGCGTGGCCGAGCAGCGACGCGAGCGCGAACGGATCGTCGACCGCTACGAGGCGCTGCTGGACGCCGCGCACGAGGACGACGGGGCTGAGGGAGACGACGCACGGCAGTCGATAGTCGCGCGGCTGCTCGACACGCTACGGAGAACGTAGTCGGCAGAGGGCGGAGCGGGCAGCGTCGGCGACGGTGCGGGGTCGCCGTCTCAGCGACCGTTCTCCGCGTCGTCGAGGACGATCCGGTTCACGGAGATGATCCGGTCGTCGTCGAGGAGTCGGTCGACGGCGTCGTCGGGGAGGCGGTCGTCGAGGTTGTACACCGTCAGCGCCTCGCCGCCGATCGTCTCGCGGGCGTTGAACATCCCGGCGATGTTGACGCCGGCGTCGCCCAGCACGGTCCCGATGAGGCCGATGACGCCCGGCTCGTCGCGGTTGCGCGCGACGAGCATGTGGCCGTACGGGCGCGCGTCGACGCGGTAGCCGTCGATGCGGACGATGCGGGGGTCGTCGCCCGCGAAGAGGGTGCCGCAGACGGACAGCTCGGTGTCGCCGTCCTTCACGGTCACCGTGACGAGGCTCTGGAAGTCCTCGGCCTGTCGGGTCTTGCTCTCGGTCACCTCGATGCCGCGGTCCTCGGCGAGCTGCGGGGCGTTGACCGCGTTCACCTCGTACTCCAGCGGCGAGAACACGCCCTTCAGCGCGCTGGCGGTGACGAGGTCGACCTTCTCGCCGGCGATGTCGCCCTCGTAGTGGACCTCGACGCCGGAGATGCGCTCGCCCAACAGCTGGGCTGCGATCCGCCCGGCGGTGTCGGCCACGTCGAGGTACGGCTCGATGCGCGGGAACGCCGACTCGTCCACCGAGGGGGCGTTGAGCGCGTTGATGACCGGCTCGTCCGCGAACGCCGCCAGCACCTGCTTGGCGGTGTCGACGGCGACGTTCTCCTGGGCGGCCTCCGTGCTCGCGCCGAGGTGGGGCGTGACGATCACGTCGTCAACATCGAGCAGCGGCGAGTCCCCGGGCAGCGGTTCCTCGGCGAACACGTCGAGCGCCGCGCCGGGGACGGGGCCGTTCTCGACGGCGTCGGCGAGCGCGGGCTCGTCGACGATGCCGCCGCGCGCGCAGTTGATCAGGTAGGCGTCGCCCATCGCCTCCAGTTCCTCCGCGCCGATCATCCCCTCGGTCTCGGGGAGCAGCGGCGTGTGGATGGTGACGAAGTCGGCGCGCGCGAGACAGTCGGTCAGGTCGTCGACGAGTTCGGCGCCGAACTGGGCGGCGCGCTCCTCGTTGATGTACGGGTCGTAGACGACCAGATCCATGCCCAGCGAGTCGAGGCGCTTGGCGACCTCCTGGCCGACGCGGCCCAGCCCGACGATGCCGAGCGTCTTGTTGTTCACCTCGCGCCCGAGGTAGTCGCCCTTGGCCCACTCGCCGTCCTTGAGGCGGCCGTGCGCCTGCGGGATGGAGCGGGCGGCCGCGAACGTCATCGCGACGGTGTGCTCGGCGGCCGCGCGGACGTTCCCCTCGGGGGCGTTGGCGACGACGACGCCGTGGTCGGTCGCCGCCTCGATGTCGATGTTGTCGACGCCGATGCCGGCGCGTCCGACGATGACGAGTTCGGGTGCCGCATCGAACACCTCGGCGGTCACCTCGGTTCCGGACCGGACGATCAGGGCGTTCGCGTCCGCGACGGCGTCGAGGAGGTCCTGTCCGTCGAGTTCGTAGCCCGTGACGACCTCGTGGCCGGCGTCTCGGAGCGTCTCGATCCCCGCGTCAGCGATGGGGTCCGTGACGAGTACCTTCATGCGCGACCGGAGTTCCGGCGCGAGGTAAAGGCTTTCCACCTCGGCGGAACTCGCCCGGCGGTGTGATCCACAAATGTGCCTATACAACCCCAGTACCTCGGGTCGAGAAGACACACATATGCGTCATTCGGCCGGGAGAGCCGTCGCCGCGCGGACGCGCGAACCACAGGAGTTGAAGCCGCGGCTCCCCAACGGACGCGTATGACGCGACTCGTGGCGTTCGACTTCGACGGGACGCTCTCGGACTCGGAGATGACGGTGCTGCTCGGCGAGCAGTGCGGCGTGGCCGAGGAGATGGCCGACATCACCGAGCGCGCGATGAACGACGAACTCAGCTACGCGGAGAGCCTGCGCGAGCGCGCGGCGCTGCTGGAACACCTCGAAGAGGAGGACGCGGCGGCGGCCTACGGCGAGGTCGAACTCCGCGAGGGCGCCGCGGGCGTGATCGAGCGCCTGCGCGAGCGCGGCCACTACGTCGCCATCTTCACCGGCGGCTTCGAGCGCGGCGTCGCCGCCGCGTTGGAGAAGGCCGGCGCGGAGGTCGACGAGATCGTCGCCAACCGCCTCCCGATCGAGGGCGGGCGGCTCACCGGCGAGGTCGAGGGGCCGCTCATCGAGGGCACGAAGGACGAGCAGTTGGAGCGCGTCGCGGACGAGCAGGGCGTCCCGATGAGTCGGACCGTCGCCGTCGGCGACGGCGCCAACGACCTCCCGATGCTGGAGGTGGCGGGGCTGGCGGTCGGCTACGAGCCCAAGCCCGCGGTCGAGCCGTCCTGCGACGTGGTCGTCGAGTCGATGTTCGAGTTGGCGGACCTGTTCGAGGACGAGGGAGTCCTCGTCCCCGATGTGCGAAACGAGCGGTGAGGTGAGCGCCGCGGCGGCGGTCGTCCCATTTTAGCCCTCGCCCCGCCAACTGCCGTCAATGAGCCAGCCAGCCGAGGTCGACGGCGACGACCTCCGCTACGCCGACCCTGACAACCCCTATCTGACGGAGCCGGACACCGAGTTCGCGCCGGTCGAGGAGCTCGACGCCGACGACGCCGCCGCGGAGGTCGACCTGCTCCGGGCGGCGCTCCGCGAGCACGACCACCGCTACTACGCCCGAAGCGATCCGCTGATCGCCGATCGCACCTACGACGCGCTGTTCGCCCGCCTGGAGGAACTGGAGGACGCGTTCGACCTCGACACCGCCGATTCCCCCACGCGCCGCGTCGGCGGCGGCACCCTCGACGAACTCGGAGAGGTGAAGCACGCGGCGCCGATGCTGTCGATCGACCAGTCGGGCGACGCCGAGGACGTGCGCGAGTTCGACGAGCGCGTGCGCCGCACGCTCGGCGAGGATGCCGAGGTGACGTACTCCTGCGAGCCGAAGTTCGACGGCCTCTCCGTCGAGGTGGTGTACGAGGACGGCCGCTACGTGCAGGCGGCCACGCGGGGCGACGGCCGCGTCGGCGACGACGTGACCGAACAGGTGCGGGCGATCCGCTCGGTCCCGGAGCGCCTCGCGGGCGATCCCCCCGAGACGCTGGCCGTGCGCGGGGAGGTGTTCATCCCCCGCGACGCCTTCCAGGAGCACAACCGCGAGCGCGTCGAGGCGGGGAAGGAGCCGTTCGCGAACCCCCGCAACGCCGCCGCCGGGACGCTCCGACAGCTCGACATCGACGCCGTCGCCGAACGGCCGCTCGACTGCTTCTTCTACGACGTGCTCGGGTGGGAGTCGGACGGCGACGCCGAACCGGACAGCCCGACCCGCCCTGACACCAACCTCGGGGAACTGGACGCGCTGCGCTCGTTCGGCCTGCACGTGAACGACCGGGCCGAGCTCGCGGCCGACATCGAGGCGGCGATCGACTACCGCGACCGACTCGCCGCGGAGCGCGAGGGTCTGAACTACGAGATCGACGGCGTCGTGATCAAGGTGAACGACCGCGCCGCCTGCGAGGAGTTGGGGACCAAGTCCCGGAGCTATCGGTGGGCGTTCGCCTACAAGTTCCCCGCGCGCCACGAGGTGACGACGGTGGAGGACATCGTCGTGCAGGTGGGCCGGACCGGCCGCCTGACGCCCGTCGCGCTCCTCGACCCGGTGGACGTGGGCGGGGTGACGGTGTCGCGTGCGACGCTGCACAACCCCGACGAGATCGCGTCGCTGGGGGTTGCCGTCGGCGACGAGGTGCGCGTGAAGCGCGCCGGCGACGTGATCCCGCAGGTCGCCGAGGTCGTCGAGTCCCGCAGCGACGCGCCCTACGAGTTCCCCGACGAGTGTCCGGCCTGCGGGACCGCTGTGGAGCGCGACGGACCGCTCGCGTTCTGCCCGAACGGGCTGGCGTGCCCGGCACAGGCCGAGCGGGCGGTCGTCCACTACGCCAGCCGCGGCGGGCTCGACATCGAGGGACTGGGCGAGGAGTCGGTCGAACAGCTCCGGGAGGCGGGGCTCGTCGAGACGCTTCCCGATCTGTATCGCCTCCCCGACCGCCGCGAGGAACTGGCCGAGTTGGACGGGTGGGGCGAGACGAGCGCGGACAACCTGATCCGCGAGGTCGAGGCCAGCACCGAGCCGGAGCTGGCGGCGTTCCTCGCGGCGCTCGGCATCCACGAGGTCGGCGCCGCGACCGCCCGCAGCCTCGCGCGTCACTTCGGCACCTTCGAGGCCGTCCGGACCGCGAGCGAGGCGGAGTTGCAGGCGGTCGACGACATCGGCGAGACGGTCGCTCGCACCGTTCGCGACTTCTTCGAGACCGAGCAGAACGCCCGCGTCATCGACGACCTCCTCCGGTTCGTCGACCCACAGTCCGACGACACGGAGACCGGCGACGCGCTCGCCGGGCTGACGTTCGTGTTCACCGGGTCGCTGTCGACCGCCCGCAGCGAGGCGCAGGATCTGGTGGAGGCGCACGGCGCGAACGCGACGAGTTCCGTCTCGGGGAACACCGACTCCCTCGTCGTCGGCGAGAGTCCGGGGACGAGCAAGCGCGAGGACGCCGAGGCGAACGACGTGGATGAACTGGACGAGGAGGGGTTCGCCGACTTCCTCGCCGAGCACGGGATCGAGTGGCCGCCCGAGGAGGGCTGAGCTGATCACCCGCGGTGGCGCGTGCCGGCGGGCCTCCGGTCACGCGAGCGAAGCGAGTGTGACCTCACGGGGCCGGAGGCCCCGGGTAGTGCCCGCCGGACGCGCGCGAGGGATGAGCGAGGAGCGAACGGGGTGAGCGACGAGTGAATCGGCTGGGGAGGTTGTGGTCGCTGCGCGGTCGTGGCGGGTGGGATTGAAACGGGGCGGCCGTCTCGGTCGCCGAGCCAGAAAGCCCCGATGCCGCCGGGAACCGAAGAAACGGAGAAATCGAGGGAGCAGACAGCTGATCGGCAGTTTACAGATCGGCGCCCTCGAACCGCCACAGCCCCAGCAGCGGCGGAACGAGCAGCCACGCGACGAGCATGGCGAACGCCGCGATCTCCATCTGCGTCGCGTACTGCCCGGCCGTCTCGGAGCCCGCCTGCCCCGCGGCGAACAGGGTGCCGCTCACGAACTCGCCGGAGACGATCTTGAACGAGCCGGTGGGGTTGATCAGCCGGAGCAGCCGAAGGAGCTCCGAGCCGGCGATCGGGAGCCAACTCGGGCCGCCGCCGGTGCCGAGGTACAGCCGCAGCGGGAACTGGATGGCGCCCCACAGCGGGACGAACAGGAAGTACAGCCCGACGGCGCCGCCGATGGCGAGCCGGTTCGACGCCACCGCCGACGAGAAGCCGACCGCGATGGCGACGAACGCGGCCGACAGCAGCAGCGTCAGCAGGATGTAGCCGACGAACGTCCCCGGGCGTAGCGACAGCGGCCCGATCGCGGCGACGAGCCCCGGCAGCAGGAACCCGACCGAGACCGGCACCGCGATGGCGCCCGCGCGGCCGACGACCTTGCCGAACACCACGTCGGCCCGCGAGTGCGGCAGCGCGAGCAGCAGCTTCAGCGACCCCGACTCGCGCTCGCCGACGACGGCGTTGTACGAGACGACCAGCGCGATGAGCGGGATGAGCGTCGTGACGAGCGCGTCCCGGATGAACACCGACCCGAGCAGCGCGCTCGTCGAGAGCGTCTGTCCCGCGCCCGGGCGGACGAGGTAGACGACCACCGAGACCAGTAGAACGAAGAACGCCGTCAGCCCCAGTAGCCACCGCGAGCGGACCGCGTCTTGGAAGTCCTTGCGCGCGACGGCCTCCAGACTCATTCGGCCACCTCCGTGTCCGTCGCCGCCGCGCCGCCGTCGTCGCTTTTCGCGGCCGCGGCGGCGCCGTCGCCCCCCGCGTAGGTGAGGAACAGGTCCTCGAGGCTCGCCTCCTCCGTCGAGAAGTCCTTCACCGTGACGCCGGCGTCCTCCAGCGCGCCGATCACCTTCGTCTTCGCGTCGCTCTCACACGAGACGGTGACGGTGCCGCCGTCGGTCGCCGCCGAGGAGACCCCGGCGAGCGCGCGAACGCCCTCCAAGTCCTCCTCGCTGGCGGCGTCGACGGTGACGACGAGCTGCTCCTCGCCCCCGACGGCCTCGCGGAGCCCCTCGATGGAGTCCTCGGCGACCAGTTCGCCCTCGCGCATGATGCCGACGCGGTCACAGACGGACTCGACCTGCCCGAGGACGTGGCTGGAGAAGAACACCGTCGTCCCCCGCTCCGCCTCGTCGCGGACGATATCGCGCATCTCCTTGGCACCGGCGGGGTCCAGTCCCGAGGAGGGCTCGTCGAGGATGAGGATCTCCGGCTCGCCGACGAGCGCCATTCCGAGGACGAGTCGCTGGCGCATTCCCTTGGAGTAGCCGCCGGCGCGACGGTCAGCGGCGTCGGCGATCCCCACGCGCTCCAGCACGGCGTCCACGTCGCCGTCGAGCTCCTTCGAGCGCATGGCGAACTCGACGTGCTGGCGACCGGTGAGCCGCTCGTACACGTCGTACCCCTCCGGGAGGACGCCCGTGCGGCGGCGCACCGCAACCGACTCCGCCTGCGCGTCCCGCGAGAGCACCCGAACGCTGCCGCTCGTGGGACGCACGAAGTCGAGCAGCATGTTGATCGTCGTCGACTTGCCCGCCCCGTTGGGGCCGAGGAAGCCGAACACTTCGCCCCCCTCGACGGTGAGGTCGAGGTCGCGGACGGCCGTTACGTCGCCGTACCGCTTCGTGACGCCGTCCAACTCGATGGCGGCCATATACCGCCCGATTCCGCCGGTCTCCGCTTTAGACTTTGGGAGTCCGTCCGTCACCCGGCAGACGTTGCCGTAACTGTCGTGCATATCCGTTTGAGTGAATATTCCTGTAGTACATGACCGACGACGCCGACGCGCCGACGGGCGAGTGGGGCGCGCGAACGCGCGCGCTCCACACCGGCTGGACGGGCGACCCGGCGACCGGCGCTCGGGCGCCGCCCATCTATCAGACGACCTCCTACTCGTTCCCCGACGCCGACACCGCCGCGGACCTGTACGCCCTCGAACGCGAGGGCGACGTGTACACCCGGATCTCCAATCCCACGACGCGGGTGCTGGAGGAGCGGCTCGCGGACCTGGAGGGCGGCGTCGACGCCGTCGCCACCGCCTCGGGGATGGCCGCCATCGACACGGCGACGAGCCTGCTCGCGCGCGCCGGCGACAACGTCGTCGCCAGCGCCGACATGTACGGCGGCACGAGCGCCTACCTCGCGCACATGGCTTCCCGGCGCGGCGTCGACCTGCGCACGGTCGAGACGACCGACGACGCCGCCTACGAGGAGGCGGTCGACGACGACACCGCGTTCGTCCACGTCGAGACGCTGGCGAACCCGTCGCTCGTCACGCCCGACTTCGAGCGCATCGCCGACATCGCCCACGATCACGCGGCCCCGCTCGTCGTCGACAACACGTTCGGAACCCCCGTACTGTGCAATCCGCTCGAACACGGGGCGGACATCGTCTGGAACTCGACGACAAAGTGGATCCACGGGGCGGGCACCACCGTCGGCGGCGTCCTCGTCGACGGCGGCACCTTCCCGTGGGACCACCCGGACGCCGACTATCCGGAACTGTCGGGCGAGAACCCGGCCTTCGGGGTTGACTTCTCGGAGCGCTTCGGCGAGCGCGCGTTCACGGAGGTCGCGCGCCACCGCGGCGTCCGCACGCTCGGCAATCCCCAGTCTCCCTTCGACGCCTGGCAGACGCTTCAGGGCCTCTCGACGCTCCCGATCCGGATGGAGAACCACTGCGAGAACGCACGGATCGTCGCCGAACATCTCCGCGATCACCCCCAGGTCGCGTGGGTCACCTACCCGGGGTTCGAGGATCACCCGAGTCACGACACCGCCGCCGAGTACCTCGACGACTTCGGCGGGATGGTCGTGTTCGGACTGGAGGACGGCTTCGCCGCCGGGAAGCGTCTCTGCGAGGAGGTGGAGCTGATCTCGTTCCTCGCGAACATCGGCGACGCGCGCTCGCTGCTCATCCATCCCGCGAGCACGACCCACGCACAGCTCACCGAGGAGGAGCAGGCGGCCGCCGGCGTGAACCCGGACCTACTGCGCCTGTCGGTCGGCATCGAGGACCCCGCGGACATCGTGGCCGACCTCGATCAGGCCATCGCGGAGGCGACGCGATGACCGCCGTCGAGTCGGTCGACGAGTTCCAGTTCGAGTGCGGCGAGTCGGTTCCGGACCTGACGCTCGCGTACGAGACGTACGGCGAGTTCGACGGCGATAACGCGGTCCTCGTCTGCCACGCGCTCACCGGGAGCCAGCACGTCTCGAACGCGCCCCGCAGCGAGGACCACGACGCCGGCGCCGTCGGTGGCGACGCCGACGCCAGCGAGGGCCGGAACGACACCGAAAGCGGGGACGACAGTGCCGGCGTCGGGGGCGATCAGACGGGCACCCCCGGAGTCCAGACTGCCGGCCAAGCCCGCGCGTGGTGGGACGACGTGGTCGGGCCGGGGAAGGCCATCGACACGACCGAGTACTACGTCGTCTGCGTGAACGTCCCGGGATCCTGCTACGGTTCCTCGGGGCCGCCGTCGGAGGGACCGGACGGCGAGCCGTGGGGGACCGACTTCCCGCCCGTCACCGTCGGCGACTGGACGCGCGCGCAGCGCCAGCTACTCGATCGCCTCGGCGTCGGTCGCCTGCACGCCGTCGTCGGCGGCAGCGTCGGCGGCATGAACGCCCTCGACTGGGCGAAGCGCTTCCCGGACGACGTGCGCCGCGTGGCCGCCGTCGCGGCGGCGGCGCGGGTGGACACGCAGTGTCTCTCGCTCGACGCCATCGCGCGGCGGGCCATCACCACGGACCCGAACTGGAACGGCGGCGACTACTACGGCGCCGATCGGCCGAACCCGGACGACGGGCTGGCGCAGGCCCGTCGGATCGGTCACGTGATGTACCTCTCGAAGGCGTCGATGGGTCGGAAGTTCGGCCGCCGCGCGGCCGGCCGCGGCGCCTTCGGCGATGCCCCGGCGGACCCGACGGACCGGTTCTTCCCGTACCGCGAGGTCGAGTCGTATCTCGATTACAACGCCGACTCGTTCACCGGGCGGTTCGACGCCAACAGCTACCTGTATCTCACGCGGGCGATGGACGAGTACGACCTCGCGGCCGGCCACGGCTCCGACGGCGAGGCGCTGGCCGCCTTCGAGGGCGAACTGCTCGCGTTGTCGTTCACCGGCGACTGGCACTTCACCGTCGAGCAGTCGCGGCTGCTCGCCGAGGCTGCCCGCAACGTAGACGTGCCGACGGCACACCACATCGTCGAGTCGGACCACGGCCACGACGCGTTTCTCGTCGAACCCGAGTCCGTGGGGCCGCCGCTGCGCGATTTCCTCGCCGACGGCGTCGACGGACGCGCCGTCCGCGATGAAGGGGATGAGCGCGACGATCGCGGCGGCTCGGGCGGCCACTCCGGCGGGGCCGACCGCGCGCCGGTCCACGCGAGTCTGTTCCCCGGATAGTCGTCCGGATCGAACAGGTTCGTGTGCGTCGCGGACGGCGGCGAATTTCCGTAGCGGCGGCAGTGCTTAGCCGTCGGCCTCGGTACGACCGACCGAGATGTCCGAGCAAGACACCAACGGCTACGGCTTCTGGACGCGCAGCGTCCACGAAGGCGCGGAACCCGACCCGGCGACGGGCGCGCGGGCGCCGCCGATCCACCAGACGACCTCCTACGTGTTCGACGACGCCGACCACGCCGCGCGGCTGTTCGCGCTGGAGGAGGAGGGGTACATCTACAGCCGGCTGCTCAACCCGACGGTGGCCCGGTTGGGCGAGCGGCTCGCGTCGCTGGAGGGCGGCGTCGGCGCCGTACCGACCAGTTCCGGGATGGCGTCGTTCGATCTCGCGACGTTCCTGCTCGCATCCGCGGGCGACAACATCGTCTCGTCGTCGTCGCTGTACGGCGGCACGTACACCTACCTCACACACACGGTGGAGCGTCGAGGGGTCGAAACCAGATTCGTCGACACGCTCGACTACGACGCCTACGCGGAGGCGATCGACGGCGACACCGCGTTCGTCCACCTTGAGACGATCGGGAATCCCGCGCTCGTCACGCCCGACATCGAACGGATCGCCGACATCGCTCACGAGCACGGTGTGCCGCTGTTCGTCGACAACACGTTCGCCACGCCGTATCTCTGCCGGCCGATCGAGCACGGCGCCGACCTCGTGTGGGAGTCGACGACCAAGTGGATCCACGGCTCCGGCTCCACCCTCGGCGGCGTCCTCGTCGACGGCGGCTCGTTCCCGTGGGGCGAACACGCCGACCGCTTCCCGGAGTTGGGCGCAGAGAACCCCGCCTACCACGGCGTCAACTTCGCCGAGCGATTCGGCGATGCGGCGCTCACCTACGCCGGCATCGCCCGCGGTCTCAGGGATCTCGGGAGCGCGCAGTCGCCGTTCGACGCCTGGGCAACGATGCAGAAGTTGGAGTCGCTCCCCATGCGGATGGAGCGCCACTGCGCGAACGCCCAACACGTCGCCGAACACCTCGCGGACCATCCCGCGGTCGACTGGGTGACGTACCCGGGGCTGCCGGACCACGAGACGCACGCCGAGGCCTCCGAGTACCTCGAGGACGGGTACGGCGGGATGATCGCCTTCGGCCTTGCCGGGGGCTACGACGCCGCCCGCGACACCGTCGAGAACACGGAACTCGCGTCGCTGGTTGCGAACGTCGGCGACGCGAAGACGCTCGTGATCCACCCGGGGAGCACGACCCATCAGCAGCTCACCGAGGAGGAGCAACTGGCCGCGGGCGTCACCGGCGATATGGTGCGGCTGTCGGTCGGGGTGGAGGACCCCGAGGACATCGTGACCGACCTCGACCGGGCCATCGCCGAAGCGACGCGATAGCTGCGGCTCCGAAGGGGCTGACAGGCGGTCTGTGTGAGCAGATCGACCGCAGCGGTGCAGTGTCGATCGGATCACCTCCGCGCGCCGACGGTCGGACCGCGCACCCGCCTCGCCGTCGGCGGCAGTTCTCAGCGTCGCATCGGCGGTGCTGGTCCCGGCATCGGATTTGAACCCTCGCCCACCGGGCGGGGCGTCGGTCGAGCGCACGACGTCTCCCCTACCGCGGCGGCAACGTTTTACCGCCGGTCGGTCGACGCATCGAGTATGAACTATCGAGAAGTCGAGGTCGCCGGCGAGTACATGGCGAGTTTGGACAACGGCGCCGACTGGCGCGAGGAGATCGAGTCGCTCGCAGACGAGGTGGATGCGGACGCGGCGTGGTTCAACGCCATGGGCGCCGTCCAGGACGCCGAGGTGTGGTTCTACGACCAGGACGATCAGGAGTACCGGTCGGTGGCGTTCGACGAGCCGCTGGAGGTCGCCGCCTGTGTCGGCAACGTCGCGCTGCTGGAGGGCGACCGCTTCGCCCACACCCACGCGGTGCTGTCGCGCCGCAGCGGGCAGGCGCTTGCGGGCCACCTGAACGCCGGGACCGTGTTCGCGGGCGAGGTGTACCTCCGCGCGTTCGAGGAGCCGCTGGAGCGCGAACACGACGAGGTGACCGACCTCGATCTCTGGCTGTAGGTGGGGGGACCCGGGACGCCCGCGACTCGGCGAAATTCGACCGGCGCACAGGGAGACGCGAATCGCTTATGACCCTCCCCCGCGCAGAGAGGTGACGTGCACCGACGACCCCGACACGCGGGCCGAGGCGACGCGTTCGTCGCCGCCGTGACTCCGGCTCCGGGGCCGTCACCGACGACGCGACCGCTGTGCGATACGACGGAGGGGACGACCGAGGAGGCGAGGGGGCGGGCGACCGAGGAGACGAGCGAGGGATCGACGGAGGCGACGACATGAGACCGGACGACGAGCGCTACTTCACACGGATCGAGGACAGGCTGGACGAGGCGTTCGAACGCGCCGAGGCCGCGAAGGCACAGGGGAAGGACCCCGAGGCGGAGATCGAGATCCCCGTCGCCCGCGACATGGCCGACCGCGTCGAGAACATCCTCGGGATCCCGGGCGTCGCCGAGCGCGTCCGCGAACTGGAGGAGGAGTTCTCCCGCGAGGAGGCCGCCCTCGAACTCGTCACCGACTTCGTCGAGGGCACCGTCGGCGACTTCGACTCGCGGGCGGGCAAGATCGAGGGCGCCGTGCGGACCGCCGTCGCCCTCCTGACCGAGGGGGTCGTCGCCGCCCCCATCGAGGGGATCGACCGCGTCGAGATCCTCGAGAACGACGACGGCACCGAGTTCATCAACGTCTACTACGCCGGCCCGATCCGCTCGGCGGGCGGGACCGCGCAGGCGCTGTCGGTGCTCGTGGGCGATTACGCCCGCGCGCTACTGGGGATCGAGGAGTACCGCGCCCGCGACGACGAGGTCGAACGCTACGCCGAGGAGATCGGCCTCTACGACAAGGAGACCGGGCTTCAGTACACGCCGAAGGACAAGGAGACGAAGTTCATCGCCGAGCACATGCCGATCATGCTGGACGGGGAGGCAACCGGCGACGAGGAGGTCTCCGGGTTCCGCGACCTCGAACGGGTGGACACCAACAACGCCCGCGGCGGGATGTGTCTCGTTCTCGCGGAGGGGATCGCGCTCAAGGCACCCAAGATCCAGCGCTACACCCGACAGCTCGACGAGGTCGACTGGCCGTGGCTGCAGGACCTCATCGACGGCACCTACTACGGCGACGGCGGCGACGGGGAGGAGGCAGCGGCGGACGCGGAGGGAAGCGACGGCGGCGACGCGGCCGGCGAGGGGAACGAGGACGGGAGGGGGGCCGACGGCGACGCCGCGGACCCGGCGGACGACCGCGAGGACGGACCGATCGGTCCGGTCCGCCCCGACCCCTCCAAGAAGTTCCTGCGGGACCTGATCGCCGGGCGACCCGTCTTCGGCCACCCCTCCGAGTCGGGCGGGTTCCGCCTCCGGTACGGCCGCGCGCGCAACCACGGCTTCGCGACCGCCGGCGTCCACCCGGCGACGATGCACATCGTCGACGACTTCCTCGCGACCGGCACCCAGATCAAGACCGAACGCCCCGGGAAAGCCGGCGGCGTCGTCCCAGTCGACTCCATCGACGGCCCGACCGTGCGGCTGGCGAACGGCGACGTCCGCCGCATCGACGACCCGGCGGAGGCCAAGGAGGTGAGAAACGGCGTCGAGGAGGTGCTCGACCTCGGGGAGTACCTCGTCAACTTCGGCGAGTTCGTCGAGAACAACCACCCCCTCGCGCCCGCCTCGTACGTCCGCGAGTGGTGGGAACAGGACATCGCGGCCGCCGGCGCCGACCTGCAGGCGCTGGAGGACGATCTCACAACGGACCTCGACGACCCCGACGCCGAGCAGGCGCTCGCGTGGGTCGACGAGTACGACGCGCCGCTGCATCCCGCCTACACCTACTGCTGGCACGACATCTCCGTCGCGGAGTACGACGCGGTCGCCGACGCGGTCGCCGCCGGCGAGGTCACAGGCGACCTGCTCGTCGTCGAGAACACCGACACGGTACGCCCCGCGCTGGAGACGCTGCTCGTCGAGCACACCCAGACCGAGGACGCCCTCCGGATCCCCGACTTCCGCCCGCTGCTCCGGCAGCTCGGGGTTTCGGACGGCCTCCGTCGCGAGTGGGCGCGTTCGGACCTCTCCGAGGACGCGGAGAACTGGGACGGCGGCGACAACGCCATCCGGGCGGTCAACGAGGTGGTCGACTTCGAGGTTCGCGAGCGCGCCCCCACGCGGATCGGCAACCGGATGGGCCGCCCGGAGAAGTCCGAGAGCCGCGATCTCTCGCCGGCGGTCCACACGCTCTTTCCGATCACGGAGCTCGGGGGCAACCAACGCTCGGTCGGCGAGGCCGCCCGGTACCGGACGGACAAGGGGAAGGGCGTCTACGACGTGCTGGTCGGCGAGCGGGAGTGCCCCGACTGCGGGGAGCACACGTTCAAGCCCGAGTGCCCCGACTGCGGGGAACACACCGAACCCTACTACGAGTGCGACGAGTGCGGGACGCTGTGCGAGCCGGACGAGTCCGGCCGCGTCGAGTGCCCGCGCTGCGAGCGCGAGGTGGAGAGCCCCGACTGGCACGAGATCGACCTCAACGACGAGTACTGGTCGGCGCTGGAACGGACTGACGAGCGCGAGGCGAGCTTCGACATTCTGAAGGGCGTCAAGGGGCTGTCCTCGGCGGACAAGACGCCCGAGCCCATCGAGAAGGGCGTCTTCCGCGCGAAACACGGCGTCACGTCGTTCAAGGACGGGACGGTCCGTTACGACATGACCGACCTCCCGGTCACCTCGGTCCGGCCCGAGGAGTTGGACGTGACGGCCGACCACTTCCGCGAACTCGGCTACGAGACCGATATCGACGGCGAGCCGCTGGTCCACGACGACCAGCTTGTCGAACTGAAGGTGCAGGACATCGTCCTCTCGGACGGCGCCGCAGAGCACATGATGAAGACGGCGGACTTCGTCGACGAACTGCTCACCGACTTCTACGATCTCGAGCCGTTCTACGAGGTGAACGAGCGCGACGACCTCGTCGGCGAACTCGTGTTCGGGATGGCGCCACACACGAGCGCCGCCGTGGTCGGGCGGGTGGTGGGGTTCACGAGCGCGGCCGTCGGGTACGCGCACCCTTATTTTCATGCAGCTAAGCGTAGGAACTGCGACGGAGACGAGGATTGCGTCATGCTCCTCATGGACGGCCTGCTGAACTTCAGCAAGGCGTTCCTCCCCGACCAGCGCGGCGGCCAGATGGACGCGCCGCTGGTGATGTCCTCGCGGATCGACCCCTCGGAGATCGACGACGAGGCGCACAACATGGACATCGTCCGGCAGTACCCCCGGGAGTTCTACGAGGCGACCCTCGACATGGCGGACCCGGGCGAGGTCGAGGATATCATCCAGATCGGCGAGGACACCCTCGGCACCGACGACGAGTACCGCGGCTTCGACCACACCCACGACACGACCGACATCGCGCTCGGTCCCGACCTCTCCGCGTACAAGACGCTCGGGTCGATGATGGACAAGATGGACGCCCAGCTCGAACTCGCACGCAAGCTCCGCGCCGTCGACGAGACCGACGTGGCCGAGCGCGTCATCGAGTACCACTTCCTGCCGGACCTCATCGGGAACCTCCGGGCGTTCTCCAGACAGGAGACCAGATGTCTGGACTGCGGGGAGAAGTACCGCCGGATGCCGCTCACCGGCGACTGCCGCGAGTGCGGCGGCGACATGACGCTCACCGTCCACCGCGGCTCCGTGAACAAGTACATGGACGTGGCGCTGCGGGTCGCCAAGGAGTTCGGCTGCCGGGAGTACACCATCCAGCGGCTGGAGATCCTCGAACGCTCGCTGGAGTCGGTGTTCGAGAACGACAAGAACAAACAGGGATCTATCGCCGATTTCATGTGATCTGGCGGGCCGAGCGCCCCGATCCCGCGTCGAGTCGTCCGGTGTTCTGCCGACGATCGTCCGGCGTTCTGCCGACGATCGTCCGGCCGGAGAGGAGTCGACGCCGCTCGACACCGGCCCGCGGTTCCCGTCGCGCCGAACCCGTGAGACAGCTTAACACGATCCGGAGCGTACCGTGGCGTATGCCGGCAGAACAGAGCGGAGAGGACGTACAGCTGACGAACATTTCGGCCGGACAACCGGTGTACGACGCGGACGGCAACGAGCTGGGGACGGTTCGGGGAGTCGACGACGCCGGCTTCTACGTCCTCGCGGGGGAGGGCGCCGGCGCGGTGACGCTCGACGAGGCGCGCGACGTCTTCGGGAAGGCGTACGTGATGTGGCGCTGTTGGGAGTGCGGCGAGATGGGTCAGATCGAGGGTGACCTCCCCGAGAACTGCCCCAACTGCGACGCCCCCCGGGAGGACCTGTACTACTGGGCGGAGGACTGACCGGGAGATAGCGAACGGCTCGCGCGGGACCGGACCTCGGCCGACCGACCGAACTGCTCTTTTCGACGCGCGATCACCCGCAGTCATGGATATCGTCGTGTTCGGCGCGGGCGCACTCGGGAGCTTGGTGGGCGGGGTGCTCGCGCGCGAGCACCAGGTGACGCTCGTCGCCCGCGACCCGCACGCCCGACGGATCGCCGGGCGGGGGCTCCGCGTCGTCGGTGAACTCGACGCCCACACCCGACCGCGAGCGACGACCGCCCCCACGTCCGAGGACCTGACCTGCGATCTCGCGCTCGTGACCGTGAAGGCATACGACACCGAGACGGCCGCCAAGACGCTGGCAACCGGCGACCCCGACCTCGTCTGTTCGCTCTCGAACGGGCTGTGCGAGGAGACGCTCGCGGAACACCTCGGCGACCGCGTGCTCGCCGGGTCCGCCACTTATGGCGCCGAACTCGTCGACCCGGGCGAGGTCCGCTGCACCGGAGTCGGGCGGGTCCACGTCGGCGAGTTCGCGGACGCCCGCCTCGACAGCGACGATGCCGACGCCGCGAGCCCTCGGGCCGAGCGCGTCGCCGCCGCGTTCCGCGAGGCCGGCCTCGACTGCACGGCCGATCCGCGGATGCCGCGGCGACGCTGGGAGAAGCTCGCCGTCAACGCCGGCGTCAACGCCGTGACCGCGCTCGCGCGTGTGTCCAACGGAGCGCTCTCGGACGGGCCGGGGCGTGCGGTCGCCCACCGCGCCGCCCGTGAGACCGCACGTGTCGCTCGTTTCGAGGGAGTCGACCTCACCGACAGCGAAGCCACCGCCGCCGTCGACACCGTCGTCCGAGAGACCGCGGCCAACCGCTCGTCGATGCGTCAGGACATCGAGTCGGGGGGTCGGACCGAGGTCGACGCGATCAACGGCGCCGTCGTGGACCGCGGCGCAACCGCGGGGATCGACACGCCGACGAACCGAACGATGGGGAATCTCATCCGGACGTGGGAACGGGAGCGGGTCGATGAGTGAGCCGAAGTCGGACGAACTCAGTACGTCCCTCGCATCCAGACCGCTCCCAGCGAGCGCTCGATGGAACTGCGTTTTGCGAGAACCCCAGTACGGAACCCCGAATCGGAGCTTACTCCACGTAGCCCAGGTCGCGGAGCCGCTCGGTCGCCTCGTCGTCCATCTCGTCGAGCGAATCGTCGGTCACCTCGGCGTCGTCGGCATCCGTCCACGCGCCGCCGGCGGCCGCCTCGAACTCGCCCAGTCTGGCTTCGGCCTCGGCGACGCGGTCGTCGTCGCCGTCGGCGAGGTTGCTGTTCTCCTCGGGATCCTCGTCGAGGCGGAACGCCTCGTCCGGGATCCGATCGACGCGGACGTACTTCGCGTCCGTGGCCCGGGAGGCGCGCATCCGCGAGTAAAACCGGGAGTCCTCGGGAAGCTCGATCCCCGCGCCCGACGCCTTCTCCTCCAGCTGCTTCAACTCGACGACCGGCCGGGAGTACTCGACGAAGCCGAACTCGCCCTCGGGCGACGCGCGCTGTCCCGGGTCGCGGTCGGTCTCGTCGACGCCGGCGAACTCGCGGTAGTCGGCCGACAGTAACGAGCGTGTGCGGTCGAGCGCGACCGCCTCCTCGCCGGCGGCGGCGGGCTCACCGCCCGCCACGTCGAGCGTGTCGAGCACCGTGTGGTAGGTGTCGAGGAGCTCGACGGTGTCCTCGCGACGGCCGTCGTCGAGCGCCGGGTGCTTGATCACGAGCGGGACGTTGATCAGCTGGTCGTACAGGCAGAACTCGTGGCCGTACAGGTCGTGTTCGCCGTGGAGTTCGCCGTGGTCCGCGCAGACGACGACCGCGGTGTCGTCCCACCGGTCGGTCTCCTTCAGCCAGTCGAACAGTCGCGTGAGCTGGTCGTCGATGTGTGCGATCTCGGCGTCGTACAGTCCCTCGATCGCCGTCCACTCCCCGTCGTCGATGTCGCGGGCGCCGGAGTTGTACTCCTTCGAGTTCTGGCACACCTCGGTCGAGTCGACGCCCGGAGCGTACTCGTCGACGTACTCCTGTGGTGGGTGATACGGGAGATGCGCGTCCATCAGGTTGATGAACGCGAACCAGTCGTCGCCGTCGGCCTCGCTGTCGTCGATGAACGACTTGGTGCGGTCGATCACCGCCGGCGTCTTCGAGTCGGCACCCTCGCCGCTGGCGAGGTACTCGTGGGCGACGTTGCCCAGCGAGACGAGCTTGTCGGCGACGGACCGGAGCGCCTCGTTGTCGTTCATCGTCTTCCAGGCCTTCGCGAGCGGACCCGACAGGAGGTCGCCGGGCATCACCTCGAAGAAGTTGTCTTGATCGTCGAACCCGTCGGTGAGGTGGGTGTACGGCGTGATCCAGGCGTTCGAGGAGTAGCAGGCGGTCCGGTACCCTCCGGCAGAGAGGGTCTCGGCGAGCGTCGTCGCTCCCTCCAAGTACGGGTTCTCCTGGTCGGCGCCGTGCCGGTGCGGGTACATCCCAGTGAACAGCGACGCATGGACCGGAAGCGTCCACGGCGCTGGCGCGACCGCGTTCTCGAACACCGTCGCCTCCTCGGCAAACGCGTCCAGCCCCGGCGTGGTTCCCCCGTCGTAGCCGTACGGCCCGAGCCGATCCTTCCGGACCGTGTCGAGCACGACGAACAGCACGTTCTCGGGCGAATCGTCGCTCATACCCTCCGAGTCCCGCTCGCGAGTAATCCCTCTTCTGGTCTTCACGGCGCTGCGACGGCACCGAACTCGGCCGAGGGAAATTCGTATTGCGATATCTGATTTATAGACATCGAGCACGGTCGGCCGGCGATACGGAGAAGACAGTCGGTAAACGGCCTCACGGCCCCGATATCGTCGGCTCGTCGGTCGAGGTCGCAACGAGAGCCGAGAGCGGGTCGCTGTGCGGTTCGAAGACGAAAGAGAGAAACTGAGACGAGTCGCCGATCAGAACGGCGCCTGCGGCCCTTCGTCCTCCTCGCCCTCCGAGGACTCTCCGGGGAACGAGGGGGACATACTGTCGTCCGACCCTCCCATACCGCCGAGGTCACCGTCGGCGCCCGATCCCATGCCGGTGTCGGCGACGACCTCGTTGATCTCGGGGATCTCCTTGGTCATCCGGGACTTGATCGCCTGGATCGTCATCGGCGAGATGCCGCAGCCCGAGCAGGCACCGCCAAGCGAGATGTGGACCTCGCCCGTCTCGCGGTCGAGGTGCTGAATGGCCGCGCTGCCGCCGTGCATCTGGATCTGCGGGAAGTTTCGGCGCAGGAAGTTCGTCACGCGCTCGCGCAGTTCGTCCTCGCCGCCGTCGTCCTGAGAGTCGGCGCTCATTACCCTTCGGTTGGCGGCACGAGGGTTTCAACCTTGTGCTCGGCGGGGTCTCGCAGTCGTGCGGTCACCGATCTTCGGGCGGTTCAAGGCTGAAGACGCGGTACAGTTCCGATTCGATCTCCGCGACGTACCGATCGAGCGTCTCGGACACCTTCTCGTCGTCGACGACGATGGCCGTGAGGCGGTCGGTGGGGTTCTCGGGGAGTTCGATGGTGAACGCCCCGCTGTCCTCGTCGTAAAACGGCTCGGACTCGTTGAGGATCTGCTGGTCGATGGCGTGGATCAGCTCCGAGTCGAACCGGTCGTTCATCGTCTCGAAGGCGTTCTTGTACGCCCGCTGGAGCTCCGAGAAGTAGTTCGCGTACTTGTCCTCGAACAGTTCGGGGTCGAACTCGGCCATTATCGAACGATCCGCGGGGACTGGTGTAAGAGCGACGGTCGACAGTAGTAAATGGCATAATGCGATATCGAATGTCCTGTCCAGCAGTTGTGAGGCCGGCCCTCTCAAGGCAGAAGGTTGGATTCGACGGTTGAACGCCAATCGTTTTCCCCGCTACCCCCCTCAACAGAATTGGATCGATCGTCGATCACGTCGCACCGGCCGTGTGTACAGATAGTAACGTATGCCACTCGCTCAACTCCTCGAACAATACGTCAGTCTGGGCATCTTCGTCCTCGCTGCAGGCCTGAGTGTACTCAGCTTCCTCGCATGGCGGCGGGAACGTGATCGTCGTATGTGGATCGTTACGCTCGGGTACGCGATGTTCGCCGTCTACGGACTCATCGTGTTTCTCGAGTACCCGCTGCTCCCGTACTTCCCGTACGCCACGCTGGAATTACTCGAACACGGGAGTGCGCTCCTGATCCTCGGTGGCCTCCTGGCGTTCTTCGTCGCTTTGACGCGGGACTGAGCAATGTCGGACCCGGATCTCGAATTGGCCTCTCGGCGAACGATCTACCAGCGGATAGCCGATACGCCCGGGATTCACTTTCGCGCGCTCCTCGGCGATCTCGAGTACGCACAGGGGACGCTCCAGTACCAGCTCAGGTGGCTCGCCGACGAGGACCTGATCGACGTCTCGGACGACGGTAAGTACACGCGGTACTATCCGGCTGCCGAGTTCGACGAAGCCGATCGGACAGTGATGAACGCGCTGCGCCGAGAGTACAGTCGCCGCATCCTCGGACATCTTCTCACGGACGGTCCGCTCTCGACGACCGAACTCAGCGACCGCCTCGACAAGGCGCAATCGACCGTCTCGTGGCACCTCTCGAAGCTCGCCGAGGCCGACCTCGTCACGAAAGAGCGCGACGGCCGGAGCGTCGTCTATGCGGTCAGCGATCCGAATCGGGTCAGATACCTCTATACAGTTCACCGACGCTCGTTCACAGACAAAGTCGTCGACCGTATCCTAGGCCTCTGGGACAGCTATTAGCTCGCCGTCGCGTTCGAGGATATTCCGTGAAGCACCAGCAAGCGCAACAGGAGCACGTACATGAGAAACGCAACCGAGGGCCCCAGCAGAGGACGGACGAGTCCCGTCAGATCGGTCCCGATTGCGGCCGCGTGAATCGTCCCGAACGCGAAGCCAGCGTACGCGAACGAGTGGACGACGCGTGGCCCCCACGGTCGCCGGAAGCGTTTCGCGTCGGTGAAACCCAGTACTGCGACGACGAGCATGAGCAGTGCCCCCGCACCCACGATGGCGCCACCGAGGAAGTACGGCATCGAGTATGCCGGCGCCGGAACCTGTCCAGTGACGACGAACCATCCATCGAGTACACCGAGTCCCGCGTGTAGCAACGTGACGATCATCGCGAACACGGACAGTTCAATATGGATACGTCGGGCAGCCTCGTGGAGCACGCCGAACGACTCGGTGTTATAGAGAATGCCCGTGAGAACCGCCAGATATATTGCCGGATACGTCACGAGTGCGGCACCTCGGTCGAGGAGCCAAACGAGTTGTGACATTACGATGCCCCCGTCGTTTCGACGACATCGGGACAGCCGTTCGCGTCCTGGAACCCGTTCTTCGTTTCCGGTCGTGTCGGGCACGTATCCGCGGAGTCGTTGATAGCATCCCCGTCGTAATCAGCCGGGGCCTGTCTCGTCGAAACGGTCTGGTCGACGAGGTCGCTTTGTTTTTGTTCGGTCGCTTGGGCGGCACGCACGTCTCCGATCTGCCAGAGAGCAGGGACGGTCAGCACCAAGACGACGATCGCCACGACGGTGATTCGTTGCTTATGTGTCCAAGACATGTGTCTCAAAGCCATCTGTCGTATGAAAGACGCCGTCGTGGATCATGAGTGCCTCCAGACCCTCCCATTCCGATGCTAATTCGCGCGCCTCGGCGAGTGGGAGTGCTGCGAGAGTCGTCGCCAGGGCGTCAGCTTCCGTACAGTCTCGGCGCGCCACGACGGTGACCGATTCATGACGAGAGCCGAGCGATTCGGTGGTCGGATCGTAGACGTGGTCAGTGCCGTTTCGCGACCGTCGGTATCCGCCGGATGTTGCGACGTACCAGTCCGTGTCGAGGATCTTCAGCGGTGTCTCGTCACCGTACGGGCTCTCGATGGCGACCGGGCCCGTCGGTGGAGACATATCCCCACCACCACTGACGAATCCGCATCGGCCGGGTCCCGCGAGCGTCTCGGCGGTTCGATCGACGATGTATCCCTTGGCGAGGCCATTCAGGTCGAGTTCGACGTCGGTCGTGATGTGAGACCCGCTGGTTTGGATGGTTCCGGTGTCGAACTCCGTTGGTGGTGTTTCACAGTCACCACGTAGGAACGTTTTGAGGTCGTGCTCGACACGCCCCTGATGAACATCGAACACGCCCTCGGTCCGGTCGTTGTATTCGAGCCCACGGCGGGCGATACGAGCGACGTGCTCGTTCACGATCTCTCCTTCACGGTTGAGCTGGCTGACTGCACTCGCCTCATCGAAGGCGTTCAGCTGTGCTTCGAGTGATTCAGCTGTTTCTCGGGCCGCGGTTGCCGCAGTCTCGGCCCGGATGCCTGTCGCCTGAATCCGAAACGCCGTGTCACAACAGCTGAACTCACGATGAGTGTCTCCGAACCGTTCGTACACCGATGCGAGCGATCCCATCATCTCGATCACTCGTCTTCTTCGTCGTCGTGTTCTTCGTCGTATTCCTCCTCCGCTTCGTGTTCGTCGTTTTCTTCGTACTCCTCGTGTTCCTCATCCTCGTAGCCGGACTGGGTTTGGGCTGCCGGGGTGAAGTTCTGATTCGGGGTCGGCACATCCGAAGCGCCCTGTTGTGATGCGTCCGACGCTGTCGAACCGGGTGAGTCAGTCTGATCGCCAACCTCCGCGAAGCCGCCACCGGGCAGAGCCAAGGCCCCGGCGACACCAACTGTGAGGAGCGCACCGACGAGCGTGAAGGCGACGAGTTTGTTTTTCGCGACTGGAACGCGCATGATTAGCTGCCCCTCGGCTTCGAACCGCTAGCTTCGACGTGTCGGTCGTTGCGTTCTGCCATTGCAAATAGAGGGTTGAGACAGCCGTAGTAAGCCGTTCGCGTCCAACCATCGAATCGTCGTACAGTTATCGAATCAATTCAGAGCGCGATTTTCGACGCTGTATCCGCGTGTATCTATGCAGACTCGTTGACTGCAAACAAGTCTGGTCGTTGCACTCCTGCTGGTCGTTAGTGGAGTCGGCACTGTGCAAGCGGGGGCATCGCCAGCGGATGGTGATCACGCAGTTGTGAGAGATCTCGACGCAACAGAACAGGCACTCTCCCCTGTTGCGGACGTGGATGAATTGAATCGTGAGGAGGAGGAAGGTGAAGACGCAGCGGATTCAGACGAAGATGAGACAGGCGCGAGTCTGATTGGAGACTGGTTGGATCTTGGTGGCGAAGTGAGTGAGGCCCCGTACGTTGGTGTGATTGAAGCCGGCGGTGTCTTTCTCGTCGTCGGTGTCCTCGAGGACAGGATTGGAAATTCGAAGGGATCGCTGTCAGTGCAATACCGTCGATAGCAGCATCGACACGTCGTCCGGCTTGGACGAGAGGTGAGACACCGTCGGTCGTTGGCCGTGTGCTGACCGAGCGGTCAGACTGTCGAGCGTGTGTGCATGTCGCCGCCGAAGACGGGTCAGAAGGAAGTCAGCGTCAGAACGTCGTCCACGCGGTCGCCGCCTGCGTCCGGTTTCGGACGCGGAGTTCGCGGGCGCCGTTCTCCTCGCGCGTGTTGATCACGGTGTCGAACGGCTCGTACATCGTGTGCAGCGTCTGTTCGTCGTGCATCGTGGAGTTGATCACCGCGATGGTGGTCCATCCCTCGCTTTGCGTCTGGCGGGTGAGCACGCGGACGAACTGGTAGACGTCCTGCGGGTCGAGGTACATCAACAGCTCCGACAGCGAGTTGATGCCGACACTGACCGATCCGTCCGTCTCACGGAACGCCTCGTACAGGTCGGTGAACTTCATTCCGATGTCCGTGACGTTCTTCGGGGAGGACGCGTACCTGACGAGGTCGTCTTCGATGAGGTCGCCGCCGCGTTGTTTGGAGACGCAGTCGACGACACCGATCGATCCGGGGGCGACATCGGCGACATCCGCGTAGTCCGCGCGAACTTGTTCGGCGGGATCGCCGGTGGTGATGAGGATGCCGCGATCGCCGGCCTCGGCAAGCAGGCGAAGCATGAGCGCGTACTTGCCGGTCATGGGCGGACCAGCGATAAGGAGGCTCTCGCCTTCCCCACCGTCGTCGAGTGACAGCGGGGCGTCCTCAAGCATACGCGCCAGGACGCGTCGGACGGCTAAAACCTTTGTCCAAACCGACGGAAACGGCAGCTCAGATCGGTAGAGGCTCACGGATTCCTCCCGTCACGGGCGACGAAAGCACGGCGTTCGTTACTCGCGCCCGGCGACGCCGCTCCGGTCGAGTCCGTCGGCGCGGTCGGCGGGGCGCGCGACGGTCGATCCGAGCCGGAGCCGGCCCGCCCTCCCGAACCGCGTCGGAGCCGTCGAGCAGTCCCGCGTGAGGTCACGAGTCATCATCCGGATACCCGGAGCTCGGTGCCGAGCCGAGAAACGCGGGGAAGCCGAGCGCGCCGAGGTCGTCCCCGCCGTCGAGCAGTCCCGCGCGTTCGAGCGCCGACGGGAGCTCCGTCGCGGAGATCGGCCGGCCGGCCGGCGATCGGTCCGCGGCGCTGTCGGGACCGGACAGGTCGCTGGGCGGGGTAGTACCCTCGATCAGCTGCTTCCAGACGGCGTCGCCGTCGGTCGCCTCGGTGTCGGCGTGGATCACCTCCGCCTCGTGTTTTCCCTCCTGGTACGCCAGATCGATGATGCTCCGGTCGTAGGACGTGTCGAGTGCGTCCCGGAGGCGGTCGAACTCCTCGCGGTTCTCGTAGCCGAACGCGGCCGCGACGCCGAGCGCGTACGCACGGCGGATCGCCTCGGTTCCGGAGATCTCCTCCCAATCGGTTCCCAGTCGTGTCTCGTACATCAGTGAGTGACCGCTCGGCCGTCGCCGACGACGAGCCCGTCGCCGGTGAATCGGAGGTCCTGGATATCGGTGTCGACGTCCGCGCCGCGCATCTTCACCACCTGGACCCCGCGGCGCATCCCGTCGTCCTCCATGTAGTTGTGGAAGAACACCACGCCGTGGGCGAGGAAGTGCTCGTCCGCGTACGCCGAAGGGTCCGTCATCTCGGAGATGAGATACGTCGTCGCGCTGGTTCGCTTGAGCGCCGAAAGGAACCGCATCGTCGTGTCGTCGTCGTCGTCGAGGAGATACCGCAGCAGCATCGTCGAATCGATGACGACCCGGTCGATGTCGCGTGATTCGACGAACGAACTGATCCGGTTGGTGACGCTGTTGACGTCGCGGCGGTCCCCGGGCATACCGAAGAAGCGCTTTCCCTCCGAGGAGAACGCATCGAGGAACGTCACCGACCCGGAGTCGAGCGCCCCCTCGAAGCCGAAGTCGTAGGCGGCCATGTCCCGTTCGAGGTCGGCCTGACTCTCGTGCATACTGATGAACAGACAGCGCTCGCCGTTGGCGGCGCCCTCGGCGATGAACTGTGCTGAGAACGTCGTCTTCCCGCTTCCGGGCGGTCCGCAGACGACGTAGAGCCGTTCGGCCGGGAGTCCCCCGCCGACGAGGTCGTCGAATCCCGCAACGCCGCTCGAAACGCGCATACCACACCACGGAACGAGGGATCGGATAAGGACTACTCCCCGATACTCAACAGTGATACTGCCGCCCGGGCCCGCTCACTCCGTGCGCGGTTCGACCCAGACGACGAAGCGGTCGTCGCCTTTCACGATGCCGCGGACGGAGTCGTCGCCGGCGGTCGTCGCCTCGTCGACCTGATCCGCGGGTACGTCGCGTACCTGAAACACCTCGTCGACGACCCAGCCGACGGTGCCGCCGTCGTCGATCTCCTCGGGGTCGAACACGATGATCCGCTCGCGGGCGCCCGTGCCCGTGACGCCGAGGAGCGTCTTCGGGTCGATGATCGTGGTCGTCTTGCCGCGCAGATCCATCACGCCCTCGACGTGTCGCGGCGAGTTCGGGATCGCCGTGAGGTCGGCCGCGTCGACGATCTCGTCGATGTAGGCGATGTCGAGACAGTACGTCTCGTCGCCGAGCCCGAACTCCAGCACCTGTGTCGTCTCCTCGGCGGAGACGGCGTCTCCGTCGGCCGCGCGCTGACTGCTTGCCATACAACCGATCCCCGAATCCGCTCGCTTAACGGTAGCGCACGAGGTATCAGCAGTGAAATTCGGGACGGTGACTTCAATAACGGCGTATCGGTAGGCGAGAGCATGATTCGAGACGCCGCACGATCGGCTGGGGGTGCGCCGTGAGCGCGCGGGCGCCGCGGACGGTCGTGGTGGACGATTCGCGATTCATGCGCGGGCTCATCGCGGATATCTTGGAATCCGGCGGGGTCGAGGTCGTCGCCGAGGCCGCGAACGGTCGCGAAGCGCTGTCGGTCGTCGCCGACACCGACCCGGACGTAGTGACGATGGACGTCGAGATGCCCGAGATGAACGGGATCGAGGCGGTCGAACGGCTGATGGCCGAGAACCCGACGCCGACGCTGATGCTGTCGGCGTACACCGCCGAGGGCGCCGAGGAGACGTTCGCCGCGCTCGACGCGGGCGCGGTCGACTTCTTCGCCAAGCCCGGCGGGGAGGTGTCGATGGGCGTCTCCCGGCTGGAGGAGCAGCTCGTCGAGACCGTCCGGTCGGTCGCCGGCGCGGACGTCTCGCGGGCGGGCCAGCGTCAGCGGAGCGAGGCAGCGACGGCCGCCGCGGCCGGGGCGACGCCGGCGTCGCCGAACGCCTCGTCCGCGGGCGGTTCGGCCGGGACAACCGTCGAGCCGAACACGACGCTGATCATCGGCTCGTCGACCGGCGGGCCGGACGCCGTCGAGCGGGTCGTCTCGGCGCTGCCGGGCGAGGCGGACCTCCGCGGCGTCGTCGTCCAACACATGCCCGAGGCGTTCACCGGCCGGTTCGCGAACCGCCTCGACGACGCCTGCGAACTCTCGGTCCGGGAGGCCGAGGACGGGATGCGGCTCGGCCGGGGGGAGCTGGCGGTCGCGAAGGGCGGCCACCACTTGGAGATCACGAACGCACGGAACGGTCGGCTTCGGCTGTCAGTCATCGACGAGGAGCGCGGGGAGGGCGTGCGTCCGTCGGTGAACGTGACGATGCGGTCGGCCGCCGAGGTCGTGGACGACCCGCTGGTCGGCGTGATCCTCACCGGGATGGGCGGCGACGGCAGCGACGGCGTGCAGGAGCTCTCGCGGGCCGGCGCTCGCGTGCTCGCGCAGGACGAGGACTCCTGCGTGGTGTACGGGATGCCGAAGCGCGCCGCCGCCACCGGGGCGGTCGACTCGATGCTCCCGCTGGACGATATCGCCGCCGGGATCACGGGTGAGCGCGCATGAGCGAGGCACACATCCGCGCGTTCGTCCGGGAGTCCGAGGAGGGCATCACCGAGCTGAACAACTCCCTGCTCGCGCTGGAGTCGGACCCGGACGACCCGGAGGCGATGGACGCCATCTTCCGAACCGCACACACGCTGAAGGGCAACGCCGCGGCGATGGGCTTCGGCGACTTCTCCGGGCTCGCGCACGCCATGGAGGACCTGCTCGACGAGGTCCGCGGCGGCGACATGGCGGTGTCGGGCGCCCTGATGGACCGCCTGTTCGAGGCGGTCGACCTGCTCGACGCGATGCTCGGCGAGATCGACGAGTCGGGCGACACGAGCATCGACCCGACGGGCGTGGAGGACGACCTCCGGGTGCTGGCCGAGGAGGGTGCCGAGGCCCTCGAAACGGATGGGGCCGAGGCTGCTTCCGACGGCGACGACGCCGGGTCGGACGCTGACGACGAGAGCTCGGACGGCGACGCGGTCGCCGGCGGCGACGACGAGGACGCCGGCGACGACACGGCGGTCGTGGAGGCGGCGTTCGACCACGACCTGTCGCCCGGCGACGACGAGGGGGTCTACCGCGCCCGCGTCGATCTCGGCGGGGCGGACATGCCCGGTATCGACGCGATGTTCGTGCTCGAAGCCGTCGAGGAGGGGTTCGCCGGGATGGCCTGTGACCCCGACCGCGAGACGATCGAGGAGGGAGAGTTCGAGGAGACGTTCGATCTGTACGTCGTCGCCGACGCCGGCGCGACGGTCGAGGCCGGCGTCGACGCGGTGAGCCAGGTGGAGTCGGTCGACGTGACCACGGTCGAACCCGCCTCGGGCGACGAGGCGGGCGACGCGACTGAGGGCGAGGCCGCTGCGGCCGACGGTTCCGAGGACGGAGACGACGCGGGCGAGGCGAGCGACGACGGGGCGTCGGATCCCGACGACGGCGACGGTGCCGACGGCGGGAGCGGCGACGACCCGTCCGACTCCGCCGCGAGCGGCGGTTCGAGCAGCTCGTCGTCGGACAACATCTCGTCGGTTCGTGTCGACGTGGAGCAGCTCGACGACCTGTACGGACTGGTCGAGCAGCTCGTGACCAGTCGGATCAAGCTCCGGCGGGAGATGGAGGAGGCCGACATCGACTCCGACAACCTCGACGAGCTGGACAAGATCTCGACGAACCTCCAGGACACGGTGATGGACATGCGGCTCATCCCGCTGTCGGCGGTCGTCGACACGTTCCCCCGGCTCGTTCGCGATCTCGCTCGTGACCAGTCGAAGGACGTGAACTTCGACATCGACGGACGCGACATCGAGCTGGACCGCACCATCCTCACGGAGATCCGCGACCCGCTGGTCCACATCCTCCGCAACGCCGTCGACCACGGGATCGAGTCGCCCGAGGAGCGGGAGGCGGCCGGAAAGGACCCGACGGGGACCATCGAGCTCCGCGCCGACCGCGAGCGCGATCACGTCACCATCGTCGTCGAGGACGACGGCGGCGGCATCGAGGCCGACGCGCTGCGCGAGAAGGCCGTCGAGAAGGGCGTGAAGTCCCGCGGCGAGGTCGAGGCGATGTCCGACGCGGAGGCGCGCGAGCTCGTCTTCCACCCCGGCTTCTCCACCAACGACGAGGTGACCGACGTGTCCGGCCGCGGCGTCGGGATGGACGTTGTCCGGACGACGGTGAAGGACCTCGACGGGAGCGTCACCCTCGACTCCACGCCCGGCGAGGGCACGCGCTTCGAGATCAAGCTGCCCGTCACGGTCGCCATCGTCCGCGTGATGTTCGTCGAGGTCGACGGCGTCGAGTACGGCGTTCCGATCAAGAACATCGCCGAGGTGAGCCGCGCCGACGGCATCGACGTGGCCCACGGCGACGAGATCGTCCGCCACGACGACGATATCTACCCGGTCGTTCGGCTGCGCGAGGTGCTCGGCACCGCCGGCGCGGCGGCCGGGGGCGGCGCAGGCAGCGCGCTCGCCGACGGGGGCAGCGATGTCGAACGGGGGGAGATATCGAAGCGAGCGGCGAACGGAGCGAGCCGCGATCAGGGCGACAGCGAGCGAACGGGAGGCCGAGACGGCGACACCGACGAGGACGGCATGCTCCTGCGGATCCACGAGGAGAAGCGCCCGATCGCGCTTCACTGCGACGACGTGCTCCACCAGGAGGAAGTCGTCGTGAAGCCGCTGGAGGGGATCCTCTCGGGGATCCCCGGGCTCTCGGGGACGGCCGTCCTCGGCGACGGCGACGTGGTGAGTATCCTCGACGTGGAGACGCTCGGGGGGCGAAGATGAGCCGCGCGCGCGGCGACGCCGGCGACCTGCAGGGCGTCATCGACTTCGTGGAGGACCGCGTCCCGTTCGAGCCGGGGTACTACAACGAGGCGTACCTCGGGCGGCGGATCGCCGCGCGGATGCAGCGACGCGACGCCGACGACCACGCCGCGTACCGCGCGATCCTCGAGGAGGACGACGAGGAGCGCGAGGCGCTGCTGGACGCGCTCACGATCAACGTGACCGGCTTCTTCCGGGACCCGGACATGTGGGCGGACCTGCGCACGGTGTTGCGGGACCTCTCAGAGGAGAACGGGCGCGCCGGCGTCGACGCGTGGAGCGCCCCGTGTGCGGACGGCCGGGAACCGTACTCGCTGTCGATGCTCGCGGCCGACGACGACGGGGTGAACGAACGTCGCCTCAGGATCACCGCCGTCGACATCAGCGAGGAGGCGCTCGACGCCGCCCGTGCGGGCGTGTACGAGACGACGCGGACGACGGACATCGGAGAGGAGCTGTCTCCGCTGTCGGACCCGGAGGCGTACGTCGAACGGGAGGAGGGCGTCTTCCGGGTTCGCGAGTCGGTCCGGTCCCGGGTCACGTTCGAGCCGTACGACCTCATCCGCGACGGGCCGAAATCGGACATGGATCTCGTGTTCTGTCGAAACCTCCTCATCTACATCGACAGCGAGTACAAGGGTCGGCTGTTCGAGACCCTTCGCGATTCGATCCGGCCGGGCGGCTACCTCGTGCTCGGGAAGACCGAGACCGTGCCCCCGGACATGCGCGAGTCGTTCGAGCCGGTCGCGAAACGGAGCCGGATCTACCAGTACACGGGATAATGTCGCTGTACACGCTCGCCCGCGACGGGGACATGGAGCAGCTCACCGATACCGCCAAGAACAGCGACAGCGCCGCGGTGCGCCGGCGGGCCGCCGAGATGCTCGGCGACGTGGGCGACCCCGAGGACGACCGGACCGTCGACGTGCTCATCCACCTCGCCCGGAACGACGAGGAGGACGCCGTCCGCGCGGCGGCGGTCGACGGCCTCGACGAACTGGGCGGCAACGGGCTCGAGCGGCTCATCGCCAAGGAGACGGGCGTGGATCCGAACGCCGCCGACTGGGCCGCCGTCCGCGCGTTCGCGAAGGTGCTCGGCGGCGCGGAGATCCCCGAGTATCGGATGGCCGCGGCCAACGCGCTCGGGCGGATGGGCGACGAGGACGCGGTCGGCCCGCTGGCGAAGCGCCTCGACGATCCGGACCCGAGGGTTCGCGAACGGGCCTGTCTCGCGCTCGGGCGCATCGGCGACCCCCGCGCCGTCGGGCAGCTGAAGGCGCGACTGGAGGACGATCACCCCGCGGTGAAGTCGGCCGCCGCGGACGCGCTCGGCACCGTCGCCAGCGGCGAGGCGCTCGCGGCGCTGTTGGATCTGCTGGACGACGAGAACGTCAGCCTCCGGCGGCTCGCGGCCTCGGCGCTGGGCAACGCGAGTTCGGCGAAGCCGGTGCCGAAGTTGGCCGGCGCGCTCGCGGACGAGCACGACACGGTGCGCCGGGCGGCGGTGTTCTCGATCATCGAACTGCTCGCGAACGCGCCGACGAAACAGAGTCACGCCGTGCGCGACGCCGTCGTCTCCGAGCTGCAGGACGCCGACGACGAGACGGTGACCGGCCCGCTCGTGGAGATCCTGGAGGACGCGACGCAGGCGCGCCAGCGGCGCAACGCCGTCTGGTTCCTCGGGCGAGTGACGAGCACGGAGCCGCCCGACCACGTGCTCGACGCGCTCGTCGAGGCGCTCGACGACGACGACAAGATGACCGCGCAGTTCGCGGCGACGAGCATCACCAATCTGGAGGGGCTCGCGGTGGAGTCGACGCTCATCGACCTGGTGAAGGACGACGACGCGACGGTCGACGCGCGGGCGAAGGCGGCGTACGCCCTCGGCGACGTGGGCGGCGACCGCGCGAAGGAGACGCTGGACGCGATCACCGACGGCGACGTGGACAAACAGATCCGCAAGCGGGCGTTCGCGTCGCTATCGAAGCTCGGAGGTGTTAGACAGTGAGCGACAGCAGGCAACGGAACGGCGGTGGAGGACAGCGGAGCGGCGACGAAGAGTACAAGGTCGCGGACACCCGCGGCAAGTTCGCGCAGGCGATGAAGGGCGGACGGAAGCTCAACGACGTCGGGTGGACCAACGGCCGGATCGTCCTCTCGAACAAGCGGGTCGTCCTCGTCGGCAACGGCGGCAAGCGGACGATCGCGCTGTCGTCGGTCGACGGCATCGGCGGCCGGTACGACGCCAACCAGGAGATCCAGCGCGTCTCAAACTACGTCAGCCTCCGCATCGACGACGACGTGTTCCTCGTCGCCGCCGAGGAGCACGAGGAGTTCCGGACGGACCTGTACCGCGCGTTCCTCGACCGCAAGGTGATCAAGGCGCGCCACCCCGCGATCAAGGGCGGCGTCGTGCAGGACACCGAGTGGGAGCAGGCGCGGCTGAAGGTGGAGGCCGACGGGATATCGGTCGCCCAGCAAAGCGGCGCGTTCGTCCGGCTCGAACTCGACGACATCGGGACGTTGGAGGAGACGGAGCGGACCGTGACGGACGAGAAGGCGCCGGTCATCGAGGCCGAACACACCGACGACGAGGGGACGAGCGTCCAGACGTACCTCTCGGGGAAGCCGTGGCTGGTCGCGGTGATCAAGTCGTACCTCGGGGAGGGCCACGACCGCAACCGCGGCGCGGTCGAGTTGTCCGAGTCCGAGCGCGAGGTGCTGATGGCGCTGTACTCGGGCGTCTCCTCGTTCGAGGTGCCGAACTTCCTCGGCATGAGCGTCGACCGCGTCGAGGAGATCTTCGAGCGACTCATCGAGGCGGAAGTGCTGGAGGAGGTGCGCACCCGCCGTGAGGTCGCGCTGGAGCCCCGCGGGCGAAACATCGCCAGCGAGGCGATGAACGAGCAGTAGGCGCTCGGGCAATGAACGAGCAGTAGCGTCGCGGTCGACAACCGTATCTCGGCGCGCGTCGCGCTCAGGTGTTCACGTCCTCGATCCGTTGGCCGACGACCACGCGGCCCTTGGCGGTGAGCTTCGTTCCCTCGTCCGTGTCGACGAGCAGTCCCTCGTCGATGAGGCCGTTGAGCAGCATGGTGAGTCGCTGGGGCTCGATGTCGACGACCTTCGCCAGCGAGACGCCCGGGCCCGCGGAGTAGGCGGCGACGAGCACCTCGGTCTCCTCCTCGCCGAGTTCTACGTCGGCGAGTTCCTCCTGCACGTCGGCGTAGCGCAGCCGGATGTACCGGCCGAGCACGTTGGTGAGGCGCCCGGAGTCCAGCCCGACCTGCGAGGTGACGGCCGTTCCGTCCTCGATGTGTCGAAAGGAGATGACGGGGTGTGTGCCGTTGCCGAGGTCGTGTTGGGTGCGCTCGACCGAGACGACGCCGCGCAGGTCGACCGTGAACGGCTCGGGGCAGCCCTCGAACGAGAGCGCTCCCTGAGTCACATCGAGGCGAGCAGCGTGCGTGTCCGTCTCGACGACACGCCCGCCGACCTTCGCCGGATGGCGTACCAGCGCCTTCGTCCCGTTGAGCAGCACCTTGAACAGCACCGTCGCGAAGCGGTCGATGTTGGTGTCGTTGCCCTCGATGGCGGCGACCCCGCGGCGGTCGTCCGTGCGGTAGGCGACGGTGACGGTGTCGTTGAAGTAGCCGGCCATCTCGGGGGGTACCTGTCCCACCTTCACGTCGAACACCGACGACAGCGGGATCGTCTCCTTGTAGCCGTCGGCCGCGAGCACGAGTCGTCGCTGACTCAGGATGACCCGGCCGGTCGGCGGTTCGCCCTCGATGCCGGGCGCGAAGAACCGACCGACGAAGTCGGCGACGACCGTCTCGCTCATACCAGTCGACAGCGAGGCGGTCGACTTGACCGTTTCGCACCGGCCTTCAGCGATGAAAACCGGGACGGCCCGGCGACACGCGCGGTGAAGGACGGCGGTCGGGGCGCCGTCCGTGACAGCGCCGGATCAGCCGTCAACGACGCCGAGGAGGCGCTCGATCCGGTCGGCCTCGCTCATCGCGATCGTGCCCGCGAACGACATCACGAGCACGTAGCCGACGGCGAACGCGGGGATCACCCGAGCGATCGTCGGGTCCGGCGAGGTCGCCGCCAGCGCCGCGATGATGAGCGAGAACTCCCCGCGCGGGACGAGCGCGAGGCCGGTCCGCAGCGACCGTCGGGGCGACAGATCGTACAGCCGACCGGCGATCCCGCCGCTGACGACCTTCGTGGGGGCGGAGACGACCGCCGCCACGACGACGGGGACGGCCACGCCCGCGACGGCGACGGGGTCGGTGTTGAGGCCGACCCACGCGAAGAACACGACCGCGAAGGCGTCGCGCAGCGGGGCGATCCGGTCGGCGACGCGGTCGTGCAGCGGGGTGGCGCCGACGCCGACGCCGACGAAGAAGCCCGCGACCGCCTCGCTGGCGCCGACCGACAGCGCCAGCCCGGAGATCACGAGCGCGACCGAAAGCGTCCGGACGACCAGGTCCTCGTCGCTGGTGCCCAGATAGGGGGCGAGCCGCGGCGCGAGCAGTTGGGCGGCGAGCGCCAAGGCGATCAGAAAGCCCAGCGCGACCGCGGTCCTCGGGAGCGCGTCGACGGGCGAGCCGCCGGCGACGAGCGCGACCGCCAGCGCGAGATAGACGGCGATGACGAGGTCCTCTGCGACGAGGACGCCGAGCACCGGTTCGGCCTCGGGGTCGGCGATCCACCCCAGATCGACCAGCGACTTGGTGATCACCGCCGACGAGGAGATGTAGACGATGCCGCCGACGAGGAACGCCCCGAGCGGGCCGAGTCCGAACAGCAGGCCGACTGCGACGCCGACGGGGAAGTTCACGAACAGGTCGACGGCGGCGGCCGCCGAGAGCTTCCGCCGGGCGGCGATCAGCCGGTCGATACTGAACTCCAGCCCGAGAAAGAACAGCAGGAGGACGACCCCGACCTCCGCGAGCGTGAGCACCTCCGCGGGCGCGATCGACGGGACCCCGACGGCGCCGGCGACGTGCGGGCCGACGAGCACCCCGCCGAGGACGTACAGCGGGACCGTCGGGATCCCGACGCGTCGGCCGACGGCGGCGACGACCGCCGCGGCCGCGATCAGGACGCCGAGCGCGAGCAGGCCGTGGAGGTCGCCGCCCGCGGCGGTCGATCCCGCCGCCATCAGCTCCCGCCGTCGTCGGACCCGTCGAGCACGTCGGCGTCGACGTCGACATCGTCCCCGCCGCCGGACTCGATGAACGTGGCGTGGAAGGAATCGACCTCCGAGCGCGAGCCGATGACGACGACGGTGTCGCCGGCGCGGACACCCGCGCCGGGATCCGGGTTGGGCGTCACCTCGTCGCCGTGTTCGACCGCGATGATCGACGCGCCCGTGCGCCGACGGACGTCGGCCGCTTCGATCGTCTCGCCCGCGAGTTCGGAGTCGTCGGGGACCTCGTACCACTCGATGAGCGCGTCGCCGCCGAGGACCGTGTCGATGTTCTCGGTGGCGACCGGCTGGAAGTACGCTCCCTCGAGCACGGTTCCCACGGTGCGCGCGAGGCCGTCGGACAACTCGAACAGCTTCACGGAGTCGCTGTCGGCGTTCTTCCGTCGGAACACCTCCCGCTTGCCGGTGTTGTGCGTGACGACGACGAGCCGCTCCTCGCCGTCCAACTCGATCTCGTGTTTCTTGCCGACGCCGGGGAGGTCGGACTCGTAGACCGTCATACGTGGGTGGGTTGTGGGGGCGGTCACCGCATAAACACGGCGGCGAGGTGACGGCGACGCACGGATCGCGGACGGGGTCGACCCCGGACCCCGGCGTCCAGAGTCGCCGGTGACGAACGACTTACCAGCCGCCCCGACGCAGGCCCTCGCATGACCCACTTCCCGGAGTTCGAGGTGATCCCCGCCGTCGACATGCAGGAGGGCGAGGTCGTCCAGCTGGTACAGGGCGAGCGCGGCACCGCGACCCGCTACGGCGACCCCGTCGAGGCGGCCCGACGCTGGATCGACGAGGGCGCCCGGACGCTGCACCTCGTCGACCTCGACGGGGCCTTCGAGGGCGAGCGCGTCAACGCCGACGCCGTCGACGCCGTCCTCGACGCGGTTGACGTGCCCGTCCAACTCGGCGGCGGGATCCGCACCGCCGCCGACGCGCTCGATCTCCTCGATCGCGGCGTCGACCGCGTCATCCTCGGCACCGCCGCCGTCGAGAACCCCGACATCGTCGCGGAGATCTCCGAGGAGCACCCCGGGAGCGTGATGGTGAGCCTCGACGCGAAGGGCGGGGAGGTCGTCGTCTCGGGGTGGACGGAGAGCACAGGGCTCGACCCGGCGGAGGCCGCCGATCGCTACGAGGACCTCGGCGCGGGCGCGATCCTGTTCACCGACGTGGACGTGGAGGGGCAGCTGGAGGGCATCAACCGCGAGAGCGTCGAGCGCGTCGTCGACGCCGTCGACGTCCCCGTCGTCGCCTCCGGCGGCGTGACGACGCTCGATGACGTGCGCGCGCTGCGCGAGGCCGGCGCCGCCGCCGTCGTCGTCGGCACCGCGCTGTACGAGGGTCGGTTCACCCTCGACGAGGCGCAGTCGGCCTGAGGAACCAGCTCAGTCCCCGAGTCGTCGGGACACGTACGCGACGGCCAGAACCGTCGCGGCCGCCATCAGAACCAGCCCGACCACGAGCCCCGCGTCCGTTGCCGACGAGAGCGAGACGGAGCCCCCGGCGAACGCGAGCGCTGCCGGGAGTGCCTCGTCCATGTGTGTCACCAGTACACACGGACAGACTTGAATCCCCGTCGAACAGTCGTCAGACGGCCGGCAGGCGGACACAAGGTGAGCAGCAGGCGAACGTCGGACGGGCAGCATGCGGGCAGCAGCCGACCAGCGGACGGCCGTCAGACGGGACGGCAGGCGGGCAGCAGGCCGGGGAGGTGCACGCCCGGTACGGCGACCGGCGAAGCCGGAACCGTCTTGGCCGGCCGCGCCGAGGCATCGGCCATGAGCGACCGCACGGCGGCCGTCAGTCGGGAGACGGCCGAGACGGACATCGACCTCACGCTCGCGATCGACGGCGACGGCGACAGCGAGGTCGAGACCGGCGTCGGCTTCTTCGACCACATGCTGACCGCCTTCGCCAAGCACGGCCTGTTCGATCTGACCGTCCGCTGCGACGGGGACACGCACGTCGACGACCACCACACCGTCGAGGACGTGGGGATCGCCCTGGGCGAGGCGTTCGCGGAGGCGTTGGGGGACAAGCGGGGGATCCGCCGCTACGCGGACCGGCGCGTGCCGCTCGACGAGGCGGTCGCGGGCGTCGTCGTCGACGTGAGCGGCCGGCCGTACTTCGAGTTCTCCGGCGAGTTCTCGCAGGCGGAGGTGGGCGAGTTGACCAGCGACATGGCCCGACACTTCGCGTACTCGCTGGCGATGAACGCCGGGGTGACGCTGCACACCGAGATCGAGCGCGGCGTCAACGCCCACCACGAGGTCGAGGCGCTGTTCAAGGCGCTCGCGCGGGCGCTGGACGACGCGACCCGCCTCGACGACCGCCGCAGCGACACGCCCAGCACCAAGGGCGACCTCTAAGCCGAAGCGGGATCGTACCCGACGGGGCCGCTATCCCTTTATCAATCGACCGTCCTCCTCGGCGAGGACCCCGCGCTCGATCGCGTAGTCGAAGATCTCCCGTACGTCCTCGTCCTCGAGGTCGTAGGCGCCGGCCGCGAACTGGGCCACTTCCGCGCGGTCAACGGGGAACTCGCGGTTGTTGAGGAATCGCATCACCTTCCGGAAGTCGGCCGGTTCCTCGCCGTCGTTCTCCGTCGCCGCCGCGTCCTCGTGGTCCTCCGCGGAACCGTCGGCCGCGTCCGCGGTGTCATCGTCCGCCGTCGCGTCGATCGCGGTCGTCGGATCGTCTCCGGTCTCCTCGATGTCGTCGGCCTCGACGGCATCGACGGTCGGCGAGCCGTGGCCCGCTGCGTCCGTGGCGAGCGAGGGACTGGCGTCGCCGGCACCATCGGCACCGAGACGATCAAGGAGGGGTGCCAACACGCCGTCGAGCGTCTCCCGGCAGGAGTCACAGAGGACGACGCGGACCTGTTCGCCGGGAGCGGGGTCGAGATCCGCGGGGAGGACCTCGTAGGCGCCCGCTGCCGTCCCCCCGCAGAAGTCGCAGTCGAGTTCGCGCATATGGGAGGCGTGGGTGGGGGTCGACAAGGGCGTTGCGGGCGAGGCTGACCGAAGGGAAGCCTCGAAGGCGAACGGCGACCGGAGGGAGCCGTGAGCAGGGCGTGGCCGAGCGAAGCGAGGTACGATGACGAGCGGGGAGTGAAACGGGGGCCACAACAGTGAACGGCGGGCACGACGTTCGATCGCCCGACACCGAACAGTTATGCCCGCAGGTGGGCGACGATGACCACGAATGTTCGACGAGATCCTGGGGAAGTTCGAGGGGTCGCCGGGGCAGCAGTCGGTGGTCAGGCTCCTGCTCGCGCGCGGCTTCTCCGTCAACGAGGAGGGTCGCGTCGTCTCCGGCGGCATCGAGATCCCCGACACCGGGATCGCTCGCGAGGCGGGCGTCGACCGTCGGGTCGTCGACGCGACGACGACCGCGATCCGCGAGGACGAGGAGCTGCGGCGGATCTTCGCCAACATCACCTCGGTGCCGAGTCTGATGGACCTGGCGCCGGTGCTCGGGCTCACCGTGCTCACCGTCGAGGTCGGCGACCCCGACGCCGCCGGCATCGTCGCCGATATCACGGGGCTGCTCGCGGACGCCGGGCTCTCGCTGCGGCAAGTGCTCTCCGACGACCCCGAGTTCGCGGACGAGCCGAAGCTGTACCTCATCACCGACGAGGAGCTGCCGGGCGACCTGCTCGTGTCGATCCGGGATCTCCCGTACGTCCGAAGCGTCGAGTTCTGACGAACCGACGGCGCTTTCACCGCGACCCCACCAGATCGAGCATGGACGACCGAACCGCGAGCCTCCTGCGCGTGCTCGGCGTGCAGGCGGCGCTCGTCTCGGCGGCTATCCACCTGATCGAGGGGATCCCACGGCTGTTGGTCTATCTTCCGATACTGTCGATTCGGGACCCTCGGCCGTACCTGTTCGTTCCCTCGGCGCTGCTGCTCGTCGCGCTCGCGACGGTCATCGTCCGCGGCTCGCACAACCGGCGGCTCTACTCGCTGAGCGCCGGGGTGCTGCTCACCTACTCCGTCGGATACGCCTGGTGGCACCTCACCGATCACGGCGGCCTCCTCCCGCGCCACGACGTGAGCGATCCGATCGGCGAGATCGCCGCACACCTCGCGAGCGATCCGATCGCGCTGGTCTCGTTCGCCGCGCAGGCGCTCGGCGCGGCCGCGTTCCTCGCGCTGTTCGTCGCCGATCCCGGACCGCCGACGAACGCGGCCGACGACGCCGGCGAGCCAACGACCGCCGTAGCGGGAGACGAGTAGCCCTTTCACGCGCCGTCGGGAACGAGATCCATGGGAACCCCCGAACCGTACCGCACCGTCGCCGACCGCGCGTCCGCGGAGTTCACGGTGCAGGGGTCGCGGTTCATCGGCCACCTCGCACCCGCGGACACGGTCGACGAGGCGGAGGCGGTCGTCGACGAGGTGCGCGCGACCTACGACGACGCGACGCACAACGTCCCCGCCTACCGCGTCCCGGCGGGCGACGGCGCCTCGAAGTCGCCGGGCGAGGTGATGCTCCGGGAGTACTCGAGCGACGACGGCGAGCCGACCGGCTCGGCCGGCAAGCCCGCGCTGAACGTCCTCCAACAGCAGGAGATCCGCAACGTCGTCGCCGTCGTCACGCGCTACTACGGCGGGACGAACCTCGGCGTCGGCGGGCTCGCACGGGCCTACTCCCGCGCGGTGAAGGACGGCCTCGACGCCGCCGGCGTCGTCGAGGAGGAACCGCACGAGCGCGTTTCGCTCACGGTCGCGTACGACGACTCCGGCACCGTCAGGAGCGTCCTCGAATCGACCGGCGTCGAGTTCGACGCCGACTACGACGCCGAGGTCCGCTTCGACGCGCGCGTGCCCGTCGCCGATGCGCCGGAGCTACGCGATCGCCTGCGCTCGGCGACGAGCGACCGCGTCGACATCGAGTAGCCGAACTCGCCACGAGATACCCCCGGAAACCGCTATCCAGTTCCGGGTTCCGAACGTACTTTGCGCGCGGCTCCGAGACCGCGGTATGGACCACATTCAGGCGAGCGACTTCCACGAGATCGCCAAGCCGAGCGATCCCCGGGTCGCGCCGGACGGCGAGCACGTGGCGTTCGTTCGGAGCGTGCCCGACGACGACGAGTCCTACGAGTCGACGGTGTACGTCGCGCCGACCGACGGCGACGACGATCCCCGACGGCTGACGCTGGAAGAGGGAGCCGACGCCGAGCCCCGATTCTCGCCGTCCGGTGACCGACTCGCGTTCACCTCGACGCGCGGGAAGGACGACGACACCCAACAGCTGTGGCTGCTCCCGCTCGACGGTCCCGGCGGCGAGGCCGAGCAGGTCACCGACGTGGTCGGCGGCGTCAACTCGATCGCGTGGAGCCCCGACGGGAGCCGGATCGCGTTCCTCCAGTCCGTGACCGACGAGGACCGCGAGGAGGAGCGCGATCTGGAGGTCCCCGAGGAGTACGAGCCCGAGGATCCGGACCCGCGGGTCGTCGATCGAACCGTCTACCGCACCGGAACGAAGTACTTCGACGGGAAGCGGCCGCAGGTGTACGTCCTCGACGTCGAGTCGGGCGATCTCACGCGCGTCACAGACGGCGACCACGACCACGCCGCGCCGACGTGGGGCGACGACGGGACGCTGTACTTCACGGCGCAGAAGGCCGGCGATGACCCCGACGACAACTACGAGATCGACGTCGTCGCCCATGACGTCGAGTCCGGCGACGCCGAGGACGTGCTCCGCACCACTGGCTGGGGCGCGGCGCTCGCGGTCACCGAGGACCACCGGATAGCCTACACGTACACAGAGGCCGAGCAGGCGAGCATCCAGCCGACCGAACTGCACGTGTACGACCGCGCGGCCGACGAGACGTACGATCTCACGGCCGATCTCGACCGAACGCTCGGGATGGAAGCCGCGCCACAGTGGGGCCCCGACGACGAGCGCGTGTTCTTCGCGACGCCCGACGAGGGCGCGACGAGCCTCTGGTCGGCCCCCGGCGACGCGAGCGAGTCGCCCGAGCGAGAGTACCGCGGCGGCGCCCTCAACGGCGCACACGTCGCCGACGGCGTGACCGCGATCACGAAAAGCGAGTGGGACCACCCCGGCGACCTGTTCGTCCTCGATGGGAGCGAGGAGCGACGGCTCACCGACCTGAACGGCGAGTACCTCGAGTCGGTCGCGGTCGGCGAGCCCGAACCGCTCGCGTTCGAGTCCGAGCAAGGGGCCGTCGAGGGGTGGGTGCTGACGCCGCCGGAGTTCAGCGAAACCGAAACCTATCCCCTCGCCGTCGAGGTCCACGGCGGTCCACACGCGATGTGGACCACGAGCGGGACGATGTGGCACGAGTTCCAGACGCTGGCGGCGCGCGGCTACGTCGTCTTCTGGTCGAACCCGCGCGGGTCGAGCGGCTTCGGGGAGGAGTTCATGCAGGCCATCGAGCGCGACTGGGGCGACGTGACCCTCACCGACGTGATGGCCGGCGTCGACGCGGTCGCGGACAGGGAGTACGTCGACGAGACGAACGTGTTCCTCACCGGCGGCTCCTTCGGCGGCTACATGACCTCGTGGGCGGTCGGACAGACGGACCACTTCCGTGCGGCCGTCTCCCAGCGCGGCGTGTACGACTTCACCGGGTTCTACGGCTCCACGGACGGGGCGTACAAGCTGATCGAGGGCGACTACGACACGGTGCCATGGGAGGAGCCCGAATTCCTCTGGGATCACTCGCCGGTCGCGTACGCGCACGAAGTCGACACACCGACGATGCTGATCCACTCGGACCGGGACTACCGGACGCCGGACAACACGGCTGAGCTGTACCACCGCATCCTGCGCAAGGCTGGCGTCGACACGCGGCTCGTGCGGTACCCGCGCGAGGGCCACGAACTGTCGCGCTCGGGCGAGCCGGCGCATATCGTCGATCGGATCGAGCGCATCGTCCGGTGGTTCGACGGCTACTCGGAGCACCACGAGGCCGAGCGCGCGCTCGACCGGCCGGACGACGACGGGCTGAGCGCCGGCGACGACGAGGACGACGAGAACGGCGACGAGGAGTAACCCAGTCGGCCGTCCGCCGCGGACGCACGCCCGCGGACCCGTTTTGTCTCCCCCGTCCGTCGTCGTCGCTGTGAACGACACCGTCGACTGTGCCTACTGCGGGTGTGACGTGACCGCACACGATCCGGTGTACGTCCGCGAAGGTGACTCGGCGGCGGAGACGCCGTTTTGCAACTACGGGTGTCTGGCCGCACACGTCGAGGAGGAGGGGCTCGCGGTCGGAACGACCTGTTCGTTCGAACCGTGAGCGTCAGTCGACGATGATGTCGTTCTCCTCGTCGATCGTCACGTCCGGTTCGGAGCGCATCTGTTGCTCGTAGCGGTCGATCCAGTCGGCGAAGCAGCCGGGACAGAGGCGCTGCTCGTCGACCGTCGAGCGGTCGACCGACAGGCGGATCGTCCGGGCGAGCGCGTCCTCCACCGACGATCCGCACGCGTCACAGGAGTCGGACATACCCTCGGCTGTGCGAGCCAGCGATTTAGTCGTTGCCTCGACGTGTCGCCGGGGTGATGGCTACGGCGGGGCTGACAGGCGGCGCGGTCGCACCGTGGCGGGGGCGCCGCGCACCCGCGAACCCGCCACGGCCGTCGTCAGGTCACGCGGTGACTGGTCCCGGCATCAGATTTGAACGTTCGCGGCCGTCAACTCCACAGCTCGGGCGCCGGCACGTCCTCCTCGCGCGCGGTTCGCCACTCGTGCTCCGGGCGCCACTCGAACAGATCGGCCGCCTTCGCCGTCGACAGCGCCGACTGCTCGCCGTCGAGGTCGCACTCGTCCGGGAGCGCGCCGAACTGTTCTGCGACCGCCTCGGCGGTCGGCCGGCCGAGGTAGTTGTCGGCGGCGGCCGCGTGGACCGCCTCGTGTCCCTCGGGCGGGTCCGCGACCGCGCGGGCGACGAGATCGGCCACGTCCCGCACGTCGACGTACGACCAGCAGTTGCCCGCACCGTCCGCGAGGGCGTCGAAGTCGCGGCAGGTGTACTCGCCCGGGTACTGGATCCACGACGGCCGGATCGAGGTGACGGGGACGCCGTGACGGCGGTGGACCATGTCGGCGACCTCCTCGGCGACGACCTTCCCCGTCCCGTAGGGGTCCTCGGGCCGCATCGGGTGGTCCTCGGTGATCGGGAGTTCGTCCGGAAGCGGCGTGTCCTCGGCGAACGCGAGCCCGTAGGCGCTCTCGCTCGACGCCTGCACGACGGTCGCGTCCGCACGGCCGGCGGCGACGAGGACGTTGTACGCCCCGGTGACGTTGTCCCGGAAGACACGGCTTCCCGCGTGGCGCGTCGGCGACGGGTGTGAACCCCAGTGGACGACCGCGTCCGGGTCGATCTCGCCGACCAAGTCGAACGTCTCGCCGGCGTCGGTGAGGTCGGCCGCGCGGAAGTCGACGTGCTGGCGCGGCGCTATCTCGTAGCCGGGGTGGTCGAGGTCGACGCAGACGACCGCGTGGTCGGCCGCGAGTCGATCGACGATCCAGCGCCCCGAGCGACCGAGGCCGCCGGTGACGATGACTGTGGAGTCCATACGATCGCGGTCGGACGGCGGCGTGAAAAACGAAGGTGGGTGTTCGGGCGCGGTCGCGCGTCCGAAGCGGAGCCGGAACGCGGCCCGCCTACGCGATCTCGTCGTACTGCGTCGAGAGCTTCTCGGCCGCCTCGTCCATGAGGTCGGCCTCGTAGTCGTCGAGGTCCCACTCGACGACCTCCTCGACGCCGTCGGAGCCGAGCCTCACGGGAACGCCGAAGGCGGTGTCCTCGTAGCCGAACTCGCTCTCCAGCGCGATGGAGCCGGGGAGCACCTCGCCGGTGTCGCGGATCACGGCCTCGACCATGTGGGCGACGCCGGTCGCCGGCCCCCACTCGGTCGCGCCCTTGCGCGAGATGACGTCCATCGCCGACTCCTGCAGGTCGCCGAGGATCTCCTCCTTCTCGTCGGCGGTGAACTCGGGGTCGGTCCCGTCGACGCGGACCTTCGAGAACACGGGGACCTGCGCGTCGCCGTGCTCGCCGAGGATCGTCGCCTCGACGTTCTTCACGGGCGCGTCGAAGCGCTCGGAGAGGACGTACCGGAAGCGCGCGGAGTCGAGGCGACCGCCGAAGCCGATCACCTTCTCCCGGGCGCGCTCGCCGCTCTCGTACAGGTGGCGGTTGAGCAGGTCCACGGGGTTCGATGTGGTGATCGAGACGAAGTCGTCGTTGTACTCGCGCAGCGACTCGCCGATGTCCTCCATGATCGGCGCGTTGTCGCCCGCGAGGTCGATCCGGGTCTGTCCCTCCTTGCGCGGGATACCCGCCGTGATCACGACGACGTCGGAGCCCTCGGTGGCCTCGTAGCCGCCCTGTCGGATCCGCGTGTTGGAGTCGTACGCGACCCCGTGGTTGGTGTCGGCGGCCTGGCCGATCGTCGTCTCTTCCATGTCGGGGATGTCCACGAACACGAGCTCGTCCGCGATATCCCGAAGCGCGATGTTGTAGCCGGCCGCGGCACCCACGGTTCCCGCCGCACCGATCACGCTGACTTTCGTCATATCACGTATATAGCCGACCGAGTCGCCAGTAAACGTTTCGAAACCGACGATCTCGGGTGCTGAACGACGTATGCGGGTTCGACGATCGACGATATCCCGGCGCCGTGAGTCGGAGGCGCGCGAGAGACTCACGCACGGGGCGCGCGAGCCAACGGGATTATCACCGCCCGCATAGCTACCTTCGAGCAACAATGGCTATCGAGGAGCGAGGGAACGCACACCTCATCACACACGCGCTGGCGAAAGACACCCTCTCCCGACTGCGCGACGTGGAGACTGAGCAGGTCGCGTTCCGGAAGGGGCTGGTGAAGCTCGGTCGCATCTGCGGATACGATGTCATCGACGGCGCGATGGAGACGGAGTTCGTCTCCATCGAAACCCCGCTCGCGGAGACGACCGGCGAGCGCGTGAAGGGACTGGACAACGTCGTCATCATCAACGTCCTCCGGGCCGCGACGCCGTTCGTCGAGGGATTGTTGAAAGCGTTCCCGCGAGCCAAACAGGGCGTCATCTCCGCCGGTCGCAACGAGGAGGCCGGTATGGGCGAGGACGGCACCTTCCCGATCGAGATCGACTACACGAAGCTGCCCGACATCACCGAGGAGGACACCGTCATCGTCGCCGACCCGATGCTCGCGACGGGGTCGACCATGTGTGCCGTCCTCGATCACGTGCTCGCCGAGAATCCCGAGCCCGAGGACTTGTTCGTGCTCTCCGCCGTCTCGGCGCCCGACGGGCTCACGCGCGTCGCCGAGGCGGTCCCCGAGGCGGACCTCCTCACCGTCGCCATCGACGATGAACTCAACGACGAGGGCTTCATCGTCCCCGGCCTCGGCGACGCCGGCGACCGCGCGTTCCGGACGCAGTAACCCGGATTCGCGGAGCTCCCTCTCGGTTCAGCCGAACGTTCTTATCCGAACCCGGGACCATCCCGTCGCGTGACGTAGCGACAGCCGGCGAGGACCCGGGCGGGTGTGCGGTCCCCCCTCGTCGACCGTGGGACGATGGACCGCCTGTCAGCCACAACGGATCGACTAGCCGTGCTTACAGCCGTGCCCGCAGCGCACGCGCCGTCTCCTCGCCGACGCCGGGCACGTCGAGCAGATCGGACTCGCTGGCCGCGCGGACGTTCTCGACGGAGCCGAAGCGGCGGAGGAGTCGCCGCCGCGTCTCGGGGCCGATTCCGGGGACCTCGTCGAGGACCGTCGAGACGTCGTCTCGGAGCGTCTGGTGATACTGGACGGCGAAGCGGTGCGCCTCGTCGCGCACGCGTTGGAGCAGGTGGAGGTGCGGGGCGTCGTCGTCCCAGCGGTGCACCCCGTCGGGAGCGATCACCAGCTCCTCCTCCTTCGCGAGCGCCACGACCGGCACCGTCCACCCGACCTCCGTGAGCGCGTCACGGGCGGCGCCCAGTTGGCCGTCGCCGCCGTCGACGAGCAACAGGTCCGGGTCGGGGCGGTCATCGCGTCCCTCGATCGCGCGCTCGGCGCGCCACTTCACCAGCTCGCGCATGTTCGCGTAGTCGTCGTTGCGGTCGGTGAGCTTCTTCCGGCGGTAGTCTGCGGTCCGGGCGCTTCCGTCGACGAAACACACGTCCGAGCCGACGACCTGCTTCCCCTGCGCGTGACTCACGTCGAACCCCTCGATGCGCTCGGGTCGATCGATCCCGAGCGCGTCCGCGAGCGCCGACAGTTCGTCCCGGCGCGTCGGACCGCTGCGGGCGTTCTTCAGCGCGAGGTCGACGAGCTTCGCCTCCCGGCCCGTGCCGGGGACGCGGACGGCGACACCCTCCGTCTCGAGCCACGCGAGCACGTCGCTGTCGGCCGGGCGCTCCGAGAGGAGGATCGCGTCGGGGAGCTCCCGCTCCGCGTAGTACTGCACGAGGAACGCCGACAACACCTCGGCGACCCGGTCCTCGGCGTCCGGCGCGTCCAGTGAGTGGCGAGACCGGTCGACGAGTTGACCGCGTTCGCTGTGCAGACGAGCGACGACTGCCGAGTCGCCCTCGACGGCCGCGCCGAGCACGTCGACCGTCCGCTCGTCGGAGCGGTCAGCGACGGCCTCCTCGCCCTCGCCGTGGAACGTCTCGACGACGTCGAGGCGGTCGCGGAGGTTTGCCGCACGTTCGAACTCCTTCGCCTGTGCGGCCGCGCCCATCTCCCGACGCAGGGGATCCGCGAGCGCGCCCGTCTCTCCCTCGAAGAACCGGACCGCGGATTCGACGTCCTCGCGGTAGGACGCCTCGCCGATCTCGCCGGTGCACGGCGCGGAGCACAGCCCCATCTCGTAGTCGAGACAGGGCCGGTCGCGGCCCTCGTACTTGTGATCCGAGCAGCCGCGCAGGCCGTACGTCTCGCGGATCGCCTTGATCACGGTGTCGACGCGGCCCTTGTCAGTGAACGGGCCGAAGACGGCGGCCGCCTCGTCGGGATCGCGCGTCGCCTCGATCCGGGGGACCGGATGGTCGGTGAGTTGGACCAGCGGATACGACTTGTCGTCCTTGAGACGGACGTTGAAGCGCGGATTGAGCCGCTTGATCAGGTTCGCCTCCAGCAACAACGCCTGCGTCTCCGTGTCGGTGACCGCGAAGTCGATCCCGTCGGCCCGACCTACCATCCGTCGGACCCGAGCCGACCGCGGATCCGCGTACGACGGCACCCGATCGCGAAGGTCGACCGCCTTCCCCACGTAGAGGACGGTGTCGCCGTCGAGGAACTGGTAGATCCCCGGCTCACGCGGGAGACCTGCCGCACGTTCGCGAACGGCGCTCGCGTCCATCGGGGGGAGGTGGGGGCTCCGCGCGTTTGAGGGTGACGCGTCGAGCGCGTCGACGCACCACGCCGAGGGGAACGCGTGCGACCAGCAATATCATACGCGATTCCTAGACGGCAATGGTTAAACGGGATTCACAGAGCCGTAGATGTATGCCATTACTCGCTCGCCTCCGTGCGTGGGTCACGGGGACGGATCCGAACGAGCCGTTGGCGGACGGCGGGGTCACCGTCCAATCCGGCGCCGACCCGACCGGAGTAGTCGAATCGGACGCCGCCGAGGACGAGGACGACGGCCTGAACGTCGACGATGAACTGTTGCTCGACGGGATGGGGTCACCCGTCTTCATGCTCGACCGAGACGGAGAAATCGTCGCCTGGAATTCGGCGATCGAGGAGCTAACCGGCGCGAGCGCCGAGGAAGCCGTCGGACACGAGCACGCAAGCGAGATGTTCTACCCCGACGGTCGCCGGGCGCAGACGCTCGCCGACAAGGTGCTCGAACACCCCAAGTCGGTTCACGAGGAGTTCGGCGTCGACCTCGAGGACGAGTCGATGTGGCTGTACGCCGACACCAGCGTGATGACCGACCAGCACGGCGTCGACCGCGACATCTACTTCACGGCGATGCCGCTGTACGAGGACGGCGAGCTGGTTGCCGTCGTCGAGACGGTCCGCGATCGAACGGAGCAGATCCAGCGGCAGAAGGCGGTCGAGGGGCTCGTCGACGAACTCGGCGCGACGATGGGGTCGCTAACGGAGGGTGATCTCGGCGCGCGGGCGTCGTTCGAGGACGAGAACGACTGCCTCGACGACCGGCTGCTCGACGTGATCTGCGAGTTCAACGAGATGGCGGACGCCTTCCAGCAGACCGCCGCCGGCGTCGACGAGGGGACCGTCCGACTGGAGGGCTCCGTCGAAGAGGCCGTCGACGCCGCCGAGGAGATCGCCGAGAACGTCGGCGAGCAGAACGAACTGCTCTCCGAGGGCGTCTCGGAGATGCAGACGTTCTCCGCGTCGATGGAGGAGGTCGCCGCGACCGCCGAGGAGGTCGACACTGCCGCCGAGCAGGCGCGCGACGCCGCGACCGACGGGCTCGACGCCAGCGAGGACGCCCGCGAGGCGACCGAGGAGGTGACCGAGATCGGCGAGGAACTCGTTCACTCGGTCACGGATCTCGGCGACCGAATGGACGACATCGAGGCCGTCGTCGAGGTGATCTCCGACGTGGCCGAGCAGACGAACCTGCTCGCGCTCAACGCCAACATCGAGGCCGCCCGCGCGGGCAAGGACGGCGACGGGTTCGCGGTCGTCGCCGAGGAGGTGAAAACACTCGCCGACGAGACCCGACAGCACACCGAACAGATCACCGGCAACATCGAGGAGTTGCAGAGCCAGACCGACTCGACGGTCGTCGCCGCCGAGCAGAGCCACCAACAGATCGACCACGCGGCCAGCCAGATAGACGACGTGTTGGAGGCGTTCGAGGACATCGCGTCGTCGATCGACCAGGCCGCCGACGGTATCGCGGAGGTGTCGCGGGCGACCGACGACCAGGCGGCCACCGTCGAGGAGCTCACCGCGACTATCGAGGAGGTCCGCGAGCGGTCGAACGAGACCGAACACGCCGCCGACCGTATCGTCGCCGCGACCGACGACCAGAGCGAGGCGATCGCGGAGCTGTCCCAGCGCGTCGCCGATCTCCGGGGACAAAACGCCGAGAGCGCCGGCTTCCGTGCCGACGGCGGACGATCGACCGACGACACTGGTGGGTCGCTCCGATCCGGAGACGCGGATCCCGAGTTCCGCACTGACGGCGGCGTCACCGTTGGCGCGTCCGCGAACGAGCGCGCCGACGGAACCGACGATGCCGAGGCCGACGAGTCCGGAACCGACGACTACGGCGGCTTCGAGTTCGGGAACTGATCGACGCCGCCTCGAGGCCGCAACGCGACGGCAGTTCGACGGCCCTCAACCGCGCGGTCCGACGGCCCTCAACCGCGCGGTCCGACGGTCACGATCCCCGCAGCCTTTCTCGTCCGCGGTCGAACCGGTACTCATGCGCCTCTGGCTCGTCTCTCGCGAGTACGACACCCGACAGACGGTGACGCTCACCTACGCGAGCGCCAACGGCCGACGCTCGTACACCCGGCAGGCGTCGATCGAGTTGCTCCAGCGGAAGCCGATCACCGCAGCGATCGACCGCGACGAGGCCGACACCGACCCCGTCGACGACGACGAACTGCGCGACCGGTACGCCGCCGAAGCCGACCGAATGGCCGCCGATCACGACCCGGACGACGAGATCTGACGGCGCCGTCGCTGAGGGCAACTGGAGCGTGGCGGCACGAGATCGCGATAAACAGTGTGAGGAAAGCTCTCTCCCGGATTCAACACCAGTTCTCGAGCACCGGGGCGTCGCCCTCGCCGACGGAGAGCCAGGCGTCGTCACGTGCGAGGTCCGCGATGACGAACTCCGCGGAACTCTCGTCCACCGACGCCATCACCTCACCGGGCTCACACCCCGTGTGCCTCGTTGTCATATGAATAGCTCTCACATGCTCACTGATAAACGCGTCGGATTGACAGCAGTTCACAGGGTCGAGTCGACACTCCCGAACACGACACCGATGGCGGTGTGACGCCGACTGGGAGGACAAGCGGGTCGGCACCACACCTTCGCATGATACAAGAGGCGTCGGGGCGCACTGCGGGGTATGAACGTAGCAGACGCGATGACGCCGCGGGCAGACCTCGTCACGGTGTCGCTCCCCGGCAGTCGCGACGACGTCCTCACGTACCTCCAAGAGTACCGTTTCTCGTCGGTTCCGGTCGTGAAAGGGGAGGGCGACGAGGAGGTGTACCGCGGCCTCGTCTCCCGAGACGACCTCATCGACAAACCCGACGAGGATCAACTCGCGCTGTTGATGCGCGAGACCCCGACGGTCACCCCGGAGACGAACCTCCGCGACGCCGCCCAAGTGATGCTCGGCGGCAGTCGCCGAGTACCGGTCGTCGAGGAGCACAACGGCGACACGCTGACCGGCATCATCACCGTCACGGACATCGTCGCCGCGATCGCTCGCGGCGAGGTCGACACCGACGCCACCTGCGGCGAGGTTGCCGGTACCGACGTGAACACCGTGTACACCGGCACGCCGCTGACGGTCGCCGAGCGCCAACTGTTCTTCGCGAACGTCCCGTACGCGATCGCGCTGGACGACGACGGCGACATGGCCGGCATGCTCACCGAGGTCGACGTGCTCGACGTCGCCCGCGTCGTCGAGGGCGAGGACGACACCGGCGACTCCATCGCCGACCAGGACGACGACTGGAAGTGGGAGGGCATCAAGGCCATCGGCGCCGCGTACGTGCCCACACGGAACGTCGAGATCCCGTCCGAGCCCGTCTCGGAGTTCATGACCGAGGACGTGGTCACCGTCGCGCGCCGACGGAGCGTTACCGAGGCCGCCCAGGATATGATCACGGAGGACATCGAACAGATCCCGCTGCAGGCGGGCGGCGAACTCGTCGGTATCGTCCGGGACGTGCACCTGCTGGAGGCGCTGTAGCATGGTCACACAGGAGGACGTGATCGAGCTGGCGAAGCGCCGAGGCTTCTTCTTCGGCGCGAACGGCGCCTACGGCGGCGTCGCCGGCTTCTACACGTACGGCCCGAACGGCGCGGCGGTGAAGGACAACCTCGAGTCCGCCTGGCGCGACCGCTTCACCGTCCGCCAGGGCAACATGGAGATCGAGGCGCCGACGATCATGCCCGAGGCGGTCTTCGAGGCGTCCGGCCACCTCGACGGCTTCGACGACATGCTCGTCGAGTGTCCCGAGTGCGGCGAGTCCCACCGCGCCGATCACCTCATCGAGGACAACACGGGAATCGAGGAGGCCGAGTCGCTGCCGGTCTCGGAGGTCGAGATGATCATCCGGGATCACGATCTGCGGTGTCCAACCTGTGACGCGCCGCTCGGCGGCGAGCCCGTCGAGGACTTCAACCTCATGTTCGAGACGAGCATCGGCCCCGGCTCGGGCCAGCCCGGCTACATGCGCCCGGAGACGGCGCAGGGCATCTTCGTGGAGTTCCCGCGCCTGAAGGAGTACGCGCGCAACCGCCTCCCGTTCGGCGTCACCCAGATCGGCCCCGCCTACCGCAACGAGATCAGCCCCCGGAAGGGTATCATCCGCGTGCGCGAGTTCACGCAGGCCGAACTGGAGACGTTCATCGACCCCGAGGAGGACGAACCGCCCCTGCACGAGGTCGCGGACGTGGAGGTCACCCTCTACCCCGCCGACGAGCAGGAGGACGAGGAGGGTTCGGCGTACGCCACGACCGTCGGCGAGGCGGTCGAGGAGGGCGTCATCGGCTCCGAGTGGGTCGGCTACTACCTCGGCGTCGCGCAGGAGTGGTACGAGCGCGTCGGCGTCGACATGGACCGATTCCGCTTCCGCCAGCACCTCCCCGGCGAGTTGGCCCACTACGCCGCGGACTGTTGGGACGCCGAATCGGAGGTCGGCGGCGACTGGATCGAGATCACCGGCTTCGCGTACCGCTCGGACTACGACCTGAGCAAACACGCCGAACACTCGGGCGAGGCGTTCACGGTGTTCAAGCAGTACGACGAGCCCAAGACGGTGGAGCGGGCGACCGTCGATCCCGACATGGCGACGCTCGGCCCCGAGTTCGGCGGCGACGCCGGCGCGGTGGCGGACGCCCTGCAGACGCTGGCCGAGCGCGACCCCGACGCCTTCGACGCGGCCGAAGTCGAGGTCGAGGTCGGCGGCGAGACCCACGCGGTCGACACGGACGTGGCGAACTTCTCGGTCGAGACGGTGACCGAGAACGGCGAGCACATCACCCCGCACGTCGTCGAGCCGTCGTTCGGTATCGACCGGATCGTCTACACGGTGATCGAGCACGCCTACCGGGCCGACGAGGTCGACGGCGAGGAGCGCACCTACCTCGCCCTGGACCCGGAGATGGCCGCGACCGACGCCGCGGTCTTCCCGCTCGTCTCCAACGACGACCGTCTGCTCGACCTCGCCGACGAGGTCACCGACGGCCTGCGCGCGGCGGGTCTCTCCGTCGAGTACGACGACTCCGGCTCGATCGGTCGCCGCTACCGCCGGCAGGACGAGGTCGGCACGCCGTTCTGTGTCACCGTCGACCGCGACGGCCTCGAGGGCGACGGCCCCGACACCGTCACCGTCCGCGAGCGCGACTCCGCGCGGCAGGTGCGCGTGCCAGTGAGCGAGGTCGCCGACGAGATCGCGCGTCTCCTCGACCCCGAGGAGGACCGGGCGTTCGACGCGCTGGCGGAGTCGCACGACGAGATCGAGACGGACGTCGAAACGGCCTGAAGCGCCGATGGGGGAGCTGAAGCGGCGGGCGGTCCACGCCTCGGGGACCGGATTCCCGGCGATCTACCTGCTCGGGCTCGTCACGTGGCGACAGCTACAGGGGCTCCTCCTGCTCGCGACCGCCGGCGTGTTCGTCCTCGAGTTCCTTCGGCTCGTCGTCGGCGTGGAGTGGTGGCCGCTGAACCGCGTGTACGACGAGCTGACGCGGGAGTACGAGGCCGACAACGTCGCCGGCTACGCGCTGTTCATGGTCGGGGCGGCGCTGGCGGCGTTGGCGTTCGCGCCACCGTACGGACCGGATATCGTCGCGTTCGAGCCGCCACTGGCGGTGTCGGCGATCCTGATGCTATCGATCGGCGACCCCGTCTCGGGGTACCTCGGGAGCAACGACGCGACGACCGCCAAGGAGGTCGGCGTGCTCGCGGTCATGTTCCTCGTGTGCTTCGCGCTGGCGGTGCCGATCACCGTCCTCCACGCGGGAACGGTCGTCGGCGTCGCCGCCGCGGCCGCGGGCGCGCTGGGTGCAACCGCCGCGGACGGTCTGAAGCCGGTGATCCGCGGCTACGTGGTCGACGACAACCTCACGATCCCGCCCGCAGCGGGAGCGGCGATGACCGCGGTGTTCCTGCTGGCGGCATAGGGGCGGAATCGGGATCCGAGTCTGTTTGCTAAAAATACCGTTCGTACCCGAGCAGACCGATCAAGAGTACAAAGACCACGAAAAGAACAGGGTGTTCTGTCAGCGGTACCCAGATCGGTAACAGAGCAGTCCCAAGCACGTCTCCGAGCCCAACGAGCCCGAGTACGTAGAGTGCAAGTACCAGAGCTACGGGAGTATAGACGACGAGGAAAACGATCTTCGAGCCGTCAGAGAGATCCATCTGTCAGTTCCTACCGCAACACGATCAGGTACGTGGCCGCGAAGACGACGAGCGCGAGCCCGGCGACGTTCTCGAGCGTCAACGCGGCCAGATCGAGGTACGACAGTCCCCACACGACGACGGTCGAGAACACGGTCGACAGGACGATGTTCATCGCCAGGAGCACGCGCGGGTCGCCGTCGCTTGCCATGCCTCGGCGTGCGGGTACCACCTACTTGGCTCTCGCGGTCGTAGCCGGGGTATGCGTCTCCGGAACCGCGAGGGCGATCCGGTCGATCCCGTGCCGTTTCTCGTCGTCGCGGGCATGGGGTTCATGATCGTCTTCTCCGCCGGCCCGATCTACCTGATGGCGCTGTTCGGCGTCGACGTGGCGCCCGCGCTCGCCGGATCCGCCGCGGCCTTCGTTCCGGTCGTGGCCGTCGCGTACCACCAACTCGTCCGATCCGCCCGGCCGGACCTCCGCGGCGACCTCCCCGCGTCGTGGCGGTTCCGCCGACTGTGGTACGCCGCGATCGCGTTCGGACTGCTGCTCGTGTTGTTGACCCTCCCGCTGGTCGACTGGTGAACGCGCCCGCCACAGGCGACGGGGCCGAAGCCGGTTCCCCGCGGGCTTTTGTACGGGGGGCGCCCACGCCGCGGCATGCGCGAAGTCGAGGCCGAGCGGTTCGTCGCGGCGACGCCCGACGCGCTCCGGCGGCTGCTCTCGCCGGCGACGCTCGTCGAGTCCGAGGGGAGCTTCGTCGCCCGCGGGACCCGACCCGACGGTGACGCAACGGTCGTCACCGTCGCCGGCGGCGGTCTGGAGTTCGACCTGAGGGTGACCGAGACGGCCGACGGCTGGCGCTACGAGCAGGCCGGCCAGCGGGGACCGTTCGACGCGATGGAGACCGAGGTGACCGTCGCGGCGGCGAACGAGGGCAGTCGGATACGGGCGGTCTCGCGCGTCTCGCTGGGGCTGCCGATCCCCCTCGCGGACCGCGTCGCCGGCTGGAAACGCCGCGGCGAACTCCGGCGGCTGCTCGACGCCATCGCCGACGACGCCTGAGGCGGCCGATCGGAGCGAGACGGTCGTGTGTCACGACCGGGAAGCCGCGTCGCAATTTATACCAGCGTTACCGAGTACCACACATGGGACTGCTAGGCACACTCACGGAGACGCTGAGAGCCTCGACGGAGTCGCCGAACCGCGGCGGGGGCACCGCCGAATCGAAGGGGGCGTACTGGTGTCACGACTGCGACGAGCGCCTGCTCGATCTCGACGTGGCGGGCGAGGATCCGCCGTCGTGTCCGGAGTGCGGCGACGAGATGACGTTCGAGCGATCGCCGGGGTCGACCGGCTGCGCCTGCTGACGGCTACGACAGCGAGACGACCGCGTCGCCGTCGCCGCCGTCGTCGGACGCGGTCGGAACCCACGTCTCCGCGTCCGCATCGACAGCCGCGTCGCCGTCCCCGAGTTCCTCGTCCGTGACCAGACAGGCGTCCAGCCGCGCGCGGACCGCGGACTCGTCGAGGTCGACGCCGATGACGACCACCTCGGTGTGCCGGTCGCCCCACTCGTCGTCCCAGTCGGCGTCGCCCCGGCGGTTCGCGCGGTACAGCTCCCGATCGGCCTCGTCCATGGCGGCCACCCACGGGCCGACCGCCTCCACCCGAACCGAGGGGCCGGCCTGACTGTAGTTCAGTCGCTGATCGCTCCCGGCGACGTGGAGCGTTCCCTTCGAGCGGACGACCGACTCGGGCAGGTCCGAGAGGAACTCGGCGACGCGTTCGGAGTGGAACGGTCGACGTTCCCGATACACGAAAGAGGTGACGCCGTACACCTCGTCGGGGTGGGCGTGATCGTGGGCTTCGTGGCCGCGCTCGTGATCGTCGTGGCCCTCGTGTGCCCCATCGTCCCCGTGGTCGTCGGGGCGGTCACGTTCGTGGTCGCCCGAGCGGCGGTGGTCGCGGTCGCCGCGGTGCTCGTACAGGTCCACGTCGAGAATCCGGTCCAGCGGCGCCGCGGCGTGCTCGGTGGGGATGATCTCGGCGCCGGGCCGGAGCGCGCGCGCCAGTTCCTCGGCCTCGGCGATTTCGGCCTCGTCACACAGGTCCGCCTTGTTCAGGAGGACCACGTCGGCGCCCTCGACCTGCTCGACGAGGAGATCCGAGAGCGGGCGGACGTCGTCGCCCGCGCCGTCGGCGTCGGCGTCGGCGTCGGCGTCCGTCCGCGTTCCCCGTCGCTCGGGCGTTCCCTCGCCGGCGAACGCCTCGAGGAACTGCGGGGTGTCGAGCACCGTCACGACCGCGTCCATCCGGTAGCGCGCGGCCGCCGGACCGGCGGTGAACTGCCGCGCGACCGGGCCGGGCTCGCTGATCCCCGAGGGCTCGACGACGAGGTGGTCGAACTCCTTGCCGTCCGCGAGTTGGACGACCGCGCGCTCGAGATCGTCGCGCAGTTCACAGCAGATACAGCCGTTCGACAGCTCCGCGACCCCGACCGCCGGGAGATCGGTCGAGGAGAGCAGGTCGTAGTCGACGTTCACCGCGCCCACGTCGTTGACGAGCACGGCGATGTCCCTGTCGCCCGCGTTCGACAGCAGGTGGTTCACGAGCGTCGTCTTGCCGGCGCCGAGGCTCCCCGAGAGAACGGTTACGGGGACGGCGTCGCCGCCGCTCGGTCCGGGACCGCCGCCGAGTCCGCGTCCGGGCGTCATTGAGGGACGATCCGCGCGTGTGGTACTTGTGCCCGTTGGTCGCGGCGTGGGCTCGACAGTCGCGACAGGGCGAACGTCCCGAGCGCACTATCGCGATACGCTTAACCACGGGAGCACCACACACACGGCTAATGAGCGATCCCACGGACGACGGCGACTCCGTCCTCGCGGACCGGATCGACCGGTATCTCGACGCGCTGCGCGGGTGGGCGACCGGCCTGTATCACGGGCTGGTGACCCACCCGGCGTACGAGAAGATCGAGAAGGAGGCCGAGGACCTGGAGGACACGTTCATGCTGGCGTGCTTCCCCGACGCCTTCGGCATCCCCTCGCCCGTCTCCTACTACACCGCCGAGTTGCTCCCGTATCTCGAGTCGGAGTTCGAGGCGTGGGAGCGTCGGATGTGGGACCGCGGCTCGATGCTCGAACGCAAGGGACAGCAGTACCACTTCTGATGGCCGGCGACACACACATGGAGAAGTTCGTCTTCTTCGGCGGCAAGGGCGGCGTGGGCAAGACGACGATGTCGGCGGCGTACGCCGTCAAGTGCGCGGACGCCGGCCTCGACACGCTCGTCGTCTCGACGGACCCGGCCCACTCGACGTCGGACGTGTTCGATCAGCAGTTCGGCGACGAGCCGCAGGCGGTGGACGGTCGCGACGGCCTGTGGGCCATGGAGATCGACCCCGACGAGGAGGTCGAACACCACCTCATGGAGACGAAACGGGCGCTCGGCGACCAGGTGAGCGCGGCGTTGGTCAACGAGATCGACCGCCAGATCGAGATGGCCCACCAGACGCCCGGCGCCTACGAGGCCGCGCTGTTCGACCGGTTCGTCGACGTGATGCGCTCCAGCGAGAACTTCGACCGCGTCGTCTTCGACACCTCCCCGACCGGCGGCACGCTTCGACTGCTCGGGCTACCGGACTTTCTGGAGGGATGGATCGACCGGCTCACGCGCAAGCGCGAGCGATCGATCGACCTGTTCGAGAAGGCCGCGATCGGGAACAACGAACCCCGACGGGTGATGGACGGCGACCCGATCCTCGCGCGGCTGCGCGAGCGCAAGGAGTTCTTCGAGTACGCCGGCGAGACGCTGCGCGAGCACGCCGCGTTCTTCCTCGTCGTCAACCCCGACGAGCTGTCTGTCCGGGAAACGCGCCGCGCGGTCGAGGGGCTCGCCGACCGCGGGCTCGCCGTCCGCGGGCTCGCGGTGAATCGCCTCACACCCTCACCCGACGACGACGAGAACGGACGCGGAGCGCGGTATCTCCGCGACCGCGTCGCGACCGAGGCCGCCCACCTCCGAACGCTCCGCGAGGAGTTCGACCAGCCAGTCGTCGCCGAGATCGAGACCCGCGTCGAGGAGGTGAAAGGTGACTTCCTCACCGAGGTCGCCGCCGAACTCGACATCGAGGCGGCCGCGCCCGCGACCCCGCGGAACCGTTCGGGGTGAGCCCCGGCCGGGCGGGACGGCCACACGTCGAACCGATCGCGCGTCGGAGTATCGTGGAGTGCGCGCGAGCCGTGGAGGCGGAGCCACAAAGTATTCAACGACGAATACTCCCAAAATCCACGTTCAAAAGGTAAGAAACGAATGTAGAACGACCGTTCAGTGCGGTGAATCGGCCGCTTCGGAGCCGACAGTCCTCCGGCGAAGGTTAATGTTTTTATATTCATTCTACACACGACTGTGACGAGGTAACAAGCATGGTGGCAGCAATGTGGCTGGTGATCGGGGTGCTCGTACTGTTCAGTGCGGGATACCTCGGGTACTCACGGTATCTCGCACAGTTCGTCGAGCTGGACGATGACCGGGAGACGCCGGCACACAAGTACGAGGACGGACAGGAGTACGTTCCGGCGAAGAAGCCGGTACTCCTGGGGCATCACTATTCGAGTATCGCTGGCGGCGCGCCCATCGTGGGCCCCATCACGGCGGGTGTCGTGTGGGGCTGGGTGCCCGCGCTGTTGTGGATCGCCATCGGCAACCCGCTGATGGGCTCGGTCCACGACTTCGTCTCGCTGTCGGCGAGCCTCCGACACGAGGGGAAGTCGATCGGGTACATCATCGGCGAGTACGTGGGCGAACGCGGCAAGAACATGCTGCTGTGGTTCGCGTTCCTCACGATCATTCTGGTCGTCGCGGTGTTCGCGCTCGTCGTGGCGATCGTGTTCAACGCGTACCCCGAGGCGGCGACCGCGAGCCTGATCTACATCGGGCTCGCGGTGCTGTTCGGCGTGTACCTGTATCAACTGAACCTCTCGTTCATCGCGGGGACGGTCGCGTTCGTCGCCGCGATGTTCGTCGGCGTGTACGTGGGGACGGTGTTCCCGGTCGCGCTGTTCGAGCCGGCCGCGCGCGCGCCCGCCGAGACGTTCGTCCTGCTCGGAAGCGGCGGCTCGTGGATCCCCGGCGCGGGGGCCCTCGGCGCCAACACCGCCGCATGGGTGCCGATCATCCTCCTGTACGGGGCGCTCGCGAGCGCGCTCCCGGTGTGGGTGCTGCTGCAGCCGCGTGACTACCTCTCGTCGTTCCTCCTGTACACGGGGGTCGGCGGGGCCCTGCTGGCGATCATCGTCGGCACGCTCGGCGGCGCGCTCGGTATCGGCGCGATCACGCCGAGTCAGCCGCTCACCACGCAGCTCGAACCGTTCTACGGGTTCATCGGCCGCTCGGGCGCGCCGCTGTTCCCGCTGCTGTTCATCACCATCGCGTGCGGGACCATCTCCGGGTTCCACTCGCTGGTGTCGTCGGGGACCACCTCGAAGCAGCTGAACAAGGAGACCGACGCGCGCGCCATCGGCTACGGCGGGATGCTCGGCGAGGGGCTGCTCGCCACCGTCGCGCTGATCACGGTCGCGCTCGTCGCGCCCGAGGTCGGCGGCGGCATCGGCCTCGCGCTGCCGACGTTCGCGACCGGCGGCGGGATCATCCTGACCAGCTTCGGTATCCCGACCTCCTTCGGCGGCCCGTTCATGGCGCTGGTGCTCGTGAGCTTCCTGCTCACGTCGACAGACACCGCCGTCCGCCTGGGACGGTACATGATGGAGGAGATCGTCGGAACGCCCGAGTCGTCGGCCGAGTCGTTCGCGGCCGACCGATACGGCAACGCGGTCGTGCAGGCGGTGCCGGCGTACGTGCTCATCACGAGCGGCTCGTGGCTGACGCTGTGGCAGCTGTTCGGTAGTGCGAACCAGCTGCTCGCGGCGCTTGCGCTGCTCACCGCGACGGTGTGGCTGGCCAACTGGAGCGACTCGAAGCAGCTCATCTCCACGGGCGGCCCGATGGTGGTCATGGTGACGATCACCTCCCTCGCCCTGCTGTGGCTCGCGCTCCACGACAACATCTACGCGAAGTTCCTCAACGACGCGTGGATGGCCGACGCCGGGATCTTCGCGATGCTGTCGGCGGTCGTCCAGATCGTGATCGCGTTTACCCTGCTTTACCTGGGGCTGTCCCTGGTGAAGATAGGGTACGACAACATCCAGGAGGCCCGCAGGGGCACGGGCGGCGCGGTCGCCACCGACGGCGGTCAGGAGTCGCAACGCGACTCCTGAACTCGTCGGAACTCGTTCCGACGTCGGTCGGACGGACGACCGACCGATCGACCGCCGCGATCGGTTCCATTTTTCGCGCGCTCGACGGCCAGCGGCCGCGCCGTCGACGCACCGGCGGTCAACGTGCGACGTGACGCCGCGGCTCGGGAGGCACGTGCTCGACGAGAATCGGAGACTGCACAGCCGGACGCCTCGAAACCGAGGCGTCCAGTCGGATCGACGCGTCGAACGCCAGGTCCCTACCCATGGCTTCGCCGCGACCCGACGGCGGCCAACTCCTGTAGCCCCGTGACCGCCGCTGTCTGTGTGTCGGTGTCACCCTGACATAACCGTTCCGCGCGGAGTATCAACGAAGAGACCCACAGCGACGGACGCCGTGTACGCTCCGAGTCCGAGGTTCCGTCGGCCTCGGCCGTTCAGATGGTGAGGATCGTACTGACGAGGTGCTTCGTGAAGATGGCCACGCCCGAGCCGAGCCACGTCATGAGCACGAAGTGGAGGTACGCGTTCGCCTTGTTGCCGCCGTCGATGGTTCGGATCATCACCGACGAGAGCACGGCGTTGAACAGGATGACGAGCAGGAGCAGGAACTCGATGAGCGCGATGTCGTACACCCCGGCGTAGATGATCTTGCCGACGCCGCCGGCGTTGGTGATGTTGAACTGCTGGGACAGGTCCGCGAGGATGCTCACGACCTGGAGGCCGATGAAGAACGCGAACGCCGACGCGGAGGTGATCCCGTACAGGAGGCCGATCATCGTCACCGTCGCCTGTCGGCGCTGCTCGCGTAGCTGCATGACCGTGTTCATATTCTGGGAGATGAGCTCTCCGAGCAGCTTCGGCCGACCGCCCATCGACCGTCCTTCGAGGTACATGTCGGAGAACTTCTGGATGAGGTACGAACGCGTGTCGGTCGCGAAGGTGTACCACGCCTGCTCGGAGCTGATCCGGATGTTGAGCCGCCGGTACAGGCGGACGATGGCCGGGGTGAGCGCGCCGAAATCCTTCTGGTGGAGCGTCGCGAGCACGTCGCCGGTCGTCGACTGCTTGGCGGATTCGGCGGCGCCGAGCGCGCGGACGAACGAGGGGAACTCCCCGTCCCGTTCCTCGATGTTGCGCTCCTCGAACCGGAGCATTACCCCGGTGATCGCCATCGGCGTGATCGGGACGCAGATGTACAGCGCGAGCGGGATGTCCTCGAGGAAGAAGAGCAGTCCGCGCAGTCCCGGGCCGACGTTGAACAGCCCGGCGCCGACGAAGACGACGAGCGCGGCCGTCCCGAAGACGCCGACCGCGAAGCTGGCCCACAGACGGAAGTCGGAGGGCGCGCCCTCCTCGGAGTGGAACCAGACGGGGTCGTGCGGGGCCATCGCCCGAATGACGACGTAGAAGCCCAACTGCACCAGCATGAACAGGACGATGACCGCCGAGACGGTGAGCGTCGGATTGTCGCCGGTGAGGATCGGGAGCACGATAGCGAACACCAGCGCGAACGTCATCGAGAGGATCATCGACATGTAGAGGTCCTTCATGACCTCCAGATTCGCCAGCGCTCCCTCGTACACCGTGATGTAGTTCTGGATGACCGCGTCCTGCTCGGACAGCAGGAAGTCGTCGAGGGTCTGGCCGGCGCCGATCGTGTAGCCGAGCCGGTCGAAGAAGTCCGAGAACACGTCCGAGGGAACCTCCTTCGCCCGTCGACGAAGCGCGTCGTCGAGCGACTGGTTCCACGTGTCGACGAGGTGGACGACGCGCCCGAGCTCGTCGGCGGCGGCGCCGTACTCCTCCTCGGTCGCGAGCGTTCGGAACACCTCCATCCGGTCGATGTTCGTCGTCGACAGCACCGTCATGTGCGTCATCACCAGGTGGAGCTGGTTCTCGATGGCCACCTGTCGTCCGTTGAGGTACAGCTTCGGGTAGAACACCGCCGCGACGAACACCAAGATCCCGAGTGCCGGGATCGGAAGGCGAACCGTCACCGGCAGCGGCAGCAGGAACGCCCCGACGATCGTGAGCAGGAAGAACGCCGCCGAGGGAGCGAGGATGTAGCCGACGTACTTCCGCTTGGACATGTCCAGCGCGTCGTACGAGTCCACCAGATCGGCGGCAAGCTCCGCCGCGGAGTCGGGGAAGAAGTCGGACGCGGACGCGCTGTTCGTGCTCATTCGCGGCGCTCAGGTCGTTCGGTGCATGTCGAAGGGGAGCCCGTCGACGCCGTCGCGCTGGAAGGAGGTGATCGCCTCGTTCACCTCGTGGTAGCCGAGGATGCCCTCCTGGATCATCCGCTCGATGAGCTCCGCGCGGAAGCTCAAGTCGTCGTAGATGTCGCGGGTGTCGGCGTAGCCCAGCAGCGTCGCGATCTGCTCTTCGAGCACGTAGGAGTTGTTGCGCCCGCGGAAGACGATCTCGTCCTCCACGGGGTCCCAGTCGAACACCTGCCGGGTGACGACGCCGTCCATCTCCTTGGAGTACCCCTCGATCTCCTGTACCGAGGTGACCCGGCGGAGCACGTCGTCGCCCTGCTTGACGCGGTTCTGGAACAGCGCCACGTCGGCCACGTCCATGAACGTCTCCGGGACGTTGATCGGCTCGGAGGTGAACCGCTGGATCATCGAGACGATGTCTGAGGCGTGGAACGTCAGCATGACCGGGTGACCCGTCTGAGCCGCCTGGAACGCCATGCGACCCTCCGCGCCACGGACCTCACCGACGATGATGTAGTCGGGACGCGAGCGCAGTGCGGCCGCGACGAGGTCGAACATGTCCACGTCGTTGGACTCGCCGCCGTCGCCCTCCCGAGTCAGCAGCTGCTGCCAGGTGCTGTGCGGCGGGATGACCTCCGCGGTGTCCTCCGCGGTGTAGATCTTCGAGTCGCGGGGGATGTACGAGAGGACGGCGTTGAGCGTCGTCGTCTTCCCCGACGCCGTCTCCCCGACGACGAAGACGGTCTGCTCGTTCTCCAGGCACAACCAGAGGTACGCCGCCAGTTCGGGGCTGAGCGTCCCCCACTTCGTGATCTGGTTGATCGAGAGGGGCGTCTCCTCGCCCTGGCGGATGGTGAGTGAGGACCCCTTGATCGACACGTCGTCGGAGTAGATGATGTTGATACGCGAGCCGTCCGGGAGCGTCGAGTCGATGATGGGGTTGGAGTCGGAGACCGGATCGCCCATCCGCTCGCCCATGTTTCGCAGCCAGTTATCGAACTCCGTCGGGGTGCCGAAGTCGACGGTCGTCTCCAGCATGCCGAAGACGCCGTGGTCGACGTGACACTCCTTGGGTCCGATGACGTGGATGTCCTCGTTCTCCGGGTCGCGCATGACCGGCTCCAGCGGCCCGAAGCCGACGATGTCGCGGTTGAGCCGGTACCGGATGTTGTCGTAGGTCTGTTTCGACACCTCGACCCGGCCGAAGTTCCGCACCTTCGAGAGGACGTTCCGCTGTCCCTGCTCCTCGGTGACGGCGGTGACGTCCTCCAGCAACTCCTCGATGAGGTCGTCGTACCCCGACTCGCCTTCGGGGGCGGGCTTGTGGCCGCTCTGGCGCAGGAGCTTCGACTTCACGGTGTCGAGCACCTGCTCTTCGGCGCCCGACAACGTCGGCTCGACGGTGTAGTACTTGGTGTCCTGCCCGAAGTCGCCGTACACGTGACAGAAGATCGGACCGCCGACCGGGTACAGCACGTTCGGGCGGCGGGCCTCGTGTTCCCCCTCGATATCGTCGACGAACATCGGGAACTCGCCGGTGATCTGTTTGAACTTCTGCAGGTGCTCGCGCAGGTGCGGCCGTTTCATCGCCAGCTGCTTCAGCTCGCTCGAGGGGTTCGCCTGTCCTTGGTCTGTCATCGGGTACACCTCCGTGCCGACGACGGCCGGGCCCCGTCGTCGGACGTGACGGCACCGCGCCCCCGGCTCCCGACGAGGGTGATGCTCATTACGACGACACACCCGCGAACGAAGCTTAAACCCTCCCCGCGAGCTATCACCGGCGATAACAACGTGCGGCGTGCGCGAACGCACGAGAGCGCGTCCGCGGGCGGCGACGGTCGCTCAGGCGCCGGCCATCCGGACAGCAGTCCCTCAGGCGACGCTGCGTGACTCGATGACGATCCCGGTGCCCGAGCGCACCGAGAAGCCGATCGAGTCGCCGACCTGGCTCCCCATCCCGGCGAAGCGCTTGACGGAGATGTTGCGGCGCACGTCGGAGCCGACCTCGACCATCTGTAGTTCGAAGAACACGTCGGCGATGGAGCGGAACGGGCCGATGGCGTCGTCGCCGACCGCCGAGGGGTCGACGGTGAGCACGATGACCTTGCCGCTGGAGATCATGTCGCGGAAGAACGAGATGATCTCGAGGGCGGCCTGTCGCTCGTCGTTATTCCGGACGAGCGCCTCGAACGTCGGGTCGTTGCGGAGGATCGAGTCGAACGTGTCGAGGATGATCACGTCGGAGTTCCACATCGTCTCCGCCTCCATCAGGAGCTTGAGCAGCTCCTTCCGGTCGGCGTCGGTGTCGGAGAAGTTCCCGCCCGAGTCGAAGTCGGCCGCAAGAAACAGCAGCTCCTCGTTGAGCAGCGGCTTCGTCACGTCGTAGCGCAGCGAGTACATCTGATCGATGAACCCGGAGACGGTCAGCTCCGTCGACAACAGGGTGACTGACGCCCCTTCGTCGACGAGGCCGTAGGCGAACCGCTGGGACAGCGCGGACTTCCCGGCGCCGTAGTCCCCTTCCATGAGGACGATGGAGCCGCGCGGGATGCCCCCGCCGAGTTCCTTGTTCAGTTGGTCGCGCTCTGGCATGCCGATCGACAGCAGCGTGTTCTGTTGTGCTCGTGACATTATAGGAGTGGGTTGTGAGCGGTGGGTGGTGGATCGTGAACGGTGGGTGGTGCAGATCAGGTTCTGAAGCGGAACACTTCCTCGTCGCCGCTGACGACCAGCTTCAGCCGGTGGTCGCCGGCGGGCAGGTCCGGCACCGAGAACTCGAGGCGAACGACGTCGCCGCGGTGCCAGGTGTCACCCCCGCCGACGACGGAGACGTTCACTCCGGTCTGGTACTCGCCGTCGAGGAGGACGTCGACCGTCCCGGGCTCCGCCGGGAGATCCGATGCACCCGTGTTACGGACGTGAATGGTGACGTTCTCGTCGCCCGAGCGGTTGTACACCTGCGCGCCGGCGTCCGAGACGATCTCCGCGTCGGCTCGGATCTCGCCGGCCACGTCGAGCGACTTCGCGGAGATGGCGTCGCTGACGCGATCGACCTCGCTCGTCAGGGTGCCGGCGACCGACGCCGCGATGACGATGGCCGCGATGAACAGGATGAGTTCGGCGGCGCTCCCACCCGCCATCTCAGTTCACCTCGACCTCGCTCGCGTCGCGGACTCCGTGATCGATGACGACCTGCGTGCGGTCGGGCGCGCTGGCGAGGTCGACCTCGAAGCGCGCGGTCTCGCCCGGCAGCCACACGTCGGTGCCGGCGTCTCCCTCGACGGCGACGGTCGTGTCCGCGGACGCCGGGATCTCGTTGTCGACGAGCAGCGTCGCGTCGCTCACGTCGGCGGTCGTGGTGCCGTCGTTGGTGGCGTTCACGACGAGCGTCCCCGTGGTCGTGTTGTACGTCGCGTTCGCCACGGTAACGTCCGTGTTCGCCTGCGCGAGCGCGCGGTCGGCGGCGTCGTGGCGCGCGTCGCTCACCTGCTCGAAGCCGTTGGCCGCTGCGGGATAGACGATGCCGACCGCGAGGAACACGCCGAGGAACACGACGCCCGCGGAGGCACTAACGCTGATGCCCATGCATGCCCCCGGAGAGCTGCGGCCACCGGTCGATGACGACCGACTCGGCCGTGGCGTCGGTCAACTGCATGATATACTTGAGCGATCGCGTGTGGTGGTCCAGATCGAGGTGGTCGGTCCCGGGGCGGTCCATGAGGTTCCGGTCGATGTCGCCGAAGCCCGAGAGGAACCCCTTGAGCTGGTCGGCGACCTCCTCGTCGATCCACTCGACGCGCTCGTAGTAGTTGACCGCGCGCACCGCGTCGGTGGTGGTCGACTCCTCGACGAGGAACTCCAGCCACTCCATCACCATCAGATCGCCCACGTAGTCGCCCGGCAGGCTCGTGAGGTACGGCTTGTTCGGCTCGTCGGAGAGATCGTCCTCCTCGACGAACTCGAAGCCGCCGTTCTCGTCGACCCCGTCCCCGCGGCGACTCGGGTCCGTCGGACCGGCCGTCGACTCGGGCGTCGGGTCCGGTTCGGGTTCCGGCTCCGCCTCGCCGCCCATCCCGAGATCGCCGGCCTCGTCGTGGCCGTTGGACTCCGGCTCGGCGTCGAGCGCGTCGAGGGGGTCGCCGGCCTCGTCGGCCGCGGCTTCGGCCTCGGCCTCGGCGGCGTCCTCGTCCCAGTCGGCGTCGCCCGACTCGTACTCGTCTTTCAGTTCACTGAAACTCTTTCCGCCGCCGTTGTCGGTCGCCATAGTGTCTGAATCGGTGTCATCCGCGTCGTCGTCCCCGAAGCCGTCGAGGTCGTCGTCGAATCCGTCGCCCCCGTCCATCTCGTCGAGGTCGTCCATCCCGTCGTCGGCGAGGTCCTCGTCGAGGTCATCCATTCCGTCGTCGGCGAGGTCCTCGTCGAGGTCATCCATTCCGTCGTCGGCGAGGTCCTCGTCGAGGTCGTCCATCCCGTCGTCGGCGAGGTCCTCGTCGAAGAACCCCTCGGCGTCGGCGCTCGCGAGGTCCTCGTCGAGGTCCTCCTCGCTCTCCTCCTCGCCGCCGGCGTCGTCGAACAGCCCGAACCCGCCCTCGCCGCCGAAGTCGCCGCCGCCGCCCTGCACGTCGTCGACGAAGGGGTTGATCCCCCGCGTCACCATCTCGTAGATGTCGAGCAGGCTGCGAACGTCCTCCCCCATGTCCTCGACCTTCCCGGAGATCTCCTCGTTCTCCGAGCGAACCGTGTTGACCGTCGAGGAGAGGCTCGCGACTTCGTTCTCCAGGTCGTCGACGCGCTTCTCGAGCTCGGCGACGCCGTCGTCGCCGCCGCCCTCGTCCCCGCCGAAGGGGTCGTCGTCGTCCCAGTCGTCCATGCCGCCGAGGTCACCGAGGTCGTCGTCGTCGCCGTCGGCGCCGCCGAACGCGCCGTCGTCGCCGCCGAGCAGATCGTCGCCGTCGTCGTCGACGTCCCCGGGCCCGTCGTCGCCGTCGCGGAAGCGATCGAGCAGGCTGGCCCCCAAGAGCCCGAACGAGACGAGGAGTGTCGCGTCAGCCCCTGGGATCCCGCCGACTCCTGCTCCCGGTAGCGCCGTGAGGAGACCCATTACCCCTGAACACCCTCGAACGGAACTTAAAGCCACTCCGCGGATTATCGTGCTCGATAACAGTCGTACGGCGGACTTCCCCGATATTGAGGAGACGGCGTATGGAGAACGTGACCGCGTGCTGATCGAGTCGACCGCGAGTCCGCCCCTACAACAGGATCGTCTCGCCGCCGGCGTACGAGACGTGGAGCGCACCGGTGGCGGTGTCGAACCGGAGCGACCGTCCGCGGTCGCCGCCGGTGTCGGCTCCGTCGACGGGAATGCCGCGCTCGCTGAGAGCCGCCTCCGCGGCGGCGACGTTGCGGCTGCCGACGGAGCCGTCGGCGCCGTTGGCGTTGAACTCGATCATCTCGGCGGCGCCGGCGATCTTCGCGCGGAGTTCGTCGGGGTCGCCGCCGGCGTCGACCATCGCGGCGATGGTCGCGTCGATCCCGTCGACCACGAACTTCTCGGGTGCGCCCGGTCGGTCGTCGGCCGCCGGGAGCATCGCGTGTAAGAGCCCACCGACACCCGCGCTCGGGTCGGAGAGCGCGACGCCGAGACACGACCCGAGCCCGCTCGTGACGAGCACCGCACCGTCATCGGCGACTACCGCGTCCGAGAGTCCGACCTTCAGTCGCGGTGCGGACCGCTCGGACGTCGGTGGCACCGACGGCGCGCCCGCGCTCGACGAATCGGTCGGGCTCACGATCCCCTCACCGAGGGAGCCCGCCGTCGGTCGCCGGCGGTTCGATACGGTCCAGCGCCGCCGCCAGCTCGCGCTGGTCGGGAAGGGCGTAGATGTCGCACCGCACGTTCCCGTCCGGAGTCCGGACCGTCGAGTCGATGATGAACGCGTGGTCCTGCGTCTGCCCGAGCCGGGTCACGAGCGGACTCATCACCGCCGATCCCATGTCGTGGACGAACTGCGGCGGGGTGTGCTCGATGCTCGTGCCGAGCACGTTCGCCCAGCCGTCGATGAACCCCGAGGTCATGATGTTGCCGAGCTCCCGGAGCGCCCCCTTCTCCATGTCCCCGATCCCCGGTTCGGTCTCGGTGGGGATCATCCCGCCCGCGACCTCCTCGGCCGACGCCTCATCGAAGAGAATGGCGAGGTAGCCGCTCGGATCGCCGTGAAGTTCGAACACCGTCCCGGCGACGGTCTCCGTTCCCAACTCCGCGGGCACGTCCTGCACCGGGACGAAGCGGAGTCGGGACACGTCGACGTCGGTCTCCGTGCCCGTCATCATCGTGATGTTGTCGGCGGCGGAGGCGGCGCCCTGCTCGGTCATCCGATTGAACGTCGGCAGCTTGTTCACCGGGACCGCGTCGCCGGCCTCACCGACGGGGCCGTCGTGGCCGAGCATGTCGGTGAACCCGGCGTACTCCGGCAGCATGTAGATCGCGAACTCGAGGTCCTCGTCCATCGAGGAGACCTGCGACTCGAACATGAACACGCCCTGTCTGTCGTCGTCGAACACGCCGTCGGGGAGGATGTCGGTCCCCGAGGCGCGGACGTACGCGGGCGGCGTCATGTCGATGCCGACGCCGAGGTGGTCGGCCCAGCCGTCGATGAACCCCGACGTCATGATGTTGCCCGCCTCGGTGACGCCGCTCCTGACGAACTCGCCGTCGCCGCCGCCGGGCATGAGCCGCTCGACGAGGCTCTCGGCGGCGTCCAACTCGAACGCTAACACCGTCTGGCCGCTGATCCCTCCCTGCAGCCCGATCTCGACGCCGACGAACTCCCGGCCGGCGAACGACTCGTGCAGGTCGCCCGCGGCCATCAGCGTCACGTCAGTCACGTCGACGTACACGTTCGCGCCGGCGAGCTGTCCGAGCGCGTCCGCGGCCCGGTCGGCGCCCTGACTCGCGAGATCGGAGAACTCCCCCAGCGACTGGATGTCGACGTACATCCCTACGCGGGGACGACGTCGTTGATGGCTTCGAGCACGTTCGGCTTCTGGAACGGTTTCGTGATGTACCCCTCGGCGCCCGCCTTGATCGCGGCCTTCATCTTCTCCTCCTGCCCGACGCTGGTGCACATGATGACGCTCGCGTCGGGGTGTTCCTCCGTGATCTCGGTGGTCGCCTCGATCCCGTTTCGGATCGGCATGACGATGTCCATCATCACGATGTCGGGAGCGTGTTCGCCGTAGAGGTCGACCGCCTCCACGCCGTTCTCGGCCTCGCCGACGATCTCGAACTCCCCTTCGAGGATCTCACGTAGGAGGTTCCGCATGAACTCCGAGTCGTCCGCGATCAGCACGCTGGTCGGCATATAGGGGATATCGCCCCGGCGGCGATGATAAACGCATCCCCGCGGCTATCAGGTGTGAAAACCGAAGCGCGCCGAGAACGCGCCGGTCGCACTGCCGGAGACCGAGCGACCGCTCACTCGAGCCGGAGTCCGCCGGCCTCCTCGATCGCCGCGAGCACGTCCGCGACGGAGTCGCCGCGGGAGACACCCAGTCCGGCCAACGCCGAGCGGACGGCGTCGGGCGGGAGTCGCGGAGCGGTATCCATCCCCGCCAGGAGGATGCCGAGCGCGTCCTCGACGTCGGTGTCGCCGCCGGCGGCGTCCGCGAACCAGGTGACGAGCGTCTCGAACGTCTCACCGACGTCGTCGGATGCCATCCGATGGCGGGCCGTGCGACCGTCGAGCGACAGCGTCGCGTCGAAGCCGTAGGCGAACTCCGTATCCGCGAGTGAGGCGGCGAGCCACTCGCCGACCGCGCCGGCGTCGAGGTCCGACGGCGAGGCACCACCCTCCCCTCGCGGGGCGCCCCGACGAGCGTGTGAGGCGGGCTGTTCGGAGGCGATCGCGGAGTCATCGTCGTCGAGCCCGTCACCGCCCGCCGGGGCGTCCGGAAGACCGTCGTCGGCACCCGCGGCGGTCGACCGCGATGCCGGAGTCGAGTCACCGGCGTCGTCGATCGGAGCGTCGCCGCTGGGAGCGTGTTCGTTCGGAGGCGTCCGCCCGGTCGCCGGAGTCGACGAGGCCGACGGGGTCGCCGACGCCGAGTTCGCCTCCGCACCGGCAGCCCCGGGGCCCTCCGCCGGCGAGAGCCCCTCACGAGCAGCCTCGGCGGTCGAGGCAATATCGAGATCTCCCGGCGCATCCGCGCCGGCGTCCGTCGTCGCAGCGGTACCCGTGTCCTCGCTCTCCTGTTCCGGCTCCGCACCGTCGGACGAATCCCCCGCCGGCGGCTGCTGCGGCTGACGGCGGCCGGGCGAGACGACGTACCGGTCGTCGCCCAGTTCGCGGACGTACTCGCTTTTCGAGATGTCGAGGTCGTCCGGGTCGACGCCGGGGTTCCCGCGCGGCGCGTCGTCGCTCATGGCTCGGTGTTCAGTGGCGTGTGGTAAAAAGTGTAGTCGCGATGCGAGTCGGTCGGCTTACAGCTCGACGCCCTGCTTTTGCCCGAGCGACTCGGGCACGGTGAAGCGGATGGTCGTCGTCGCGCCGGACATCGTGTTGACCTTGATCGTCACCTCGTCGCCCTCGGAGAGGAGGTTCGGGTCCTCGCTCCCCTCGGAGAGGTCGAAGTTGATGGCGAACCGGTCGTCGGGGTCGTTGAGGACGGTCGGCGAGCCCTCAGCGTTCTTCACGACCGACGTGGTGAACACGTCGTCAACCGAAGTGCTCGCGTTCTCGTGGTTGAGGATGAACGTGCCGTCCGGACCGACCCAAGTGATCGTCACGTTCTCGAGGTCGATCTCGCCGGCGCCGGGCGCCTGCGTCACCGTCACGTTCACCGCGGTGATGGTCTTGTTCTCTTGATCGACCGTTCCGGTGGTAACGACCTCCTGCAGGCGGTCGCTGACCTGTTTACTGCTCTGTTGTCCCGTCTCCTGTGACTTGCTCTGGAGGAAGCCGGCGGTGTTGATGAGGACGCCGGCGGCGATCGCCGCCACCAGCACCATCGCGATGAACACGATGAGCGTCCCG